>Ga0209691_1000255_pt1 | contig 39037 bp, 31 predicted proteins | sample YNPMSBMetaG_FD_187120 | JGI IMG/M metagenome (GOLD analysis project Ga0209691, IMG submission 187120) | Anoxygenic and chlorotrophic microbial mat microbial communities from Yellowstone National Park, USA - YNP MS-B MetaG (SPAdes) (version 2) ... | reverse complement strand
CCTACGCCTGGCATTGTATCAAGTAGTTCAACTTTGGCTTTGAGATTAGGGTCTGAGTAGATTAGTTCTTTAAGTTGCTTTTTGTTGTCCTCTATTAATTTCTCAACGACCTTGATAGACTTTTTTAATTGTGATTTAGTTTTTGCAGATAAAGCAGATGATAGTCTATTTTTCTCAGAAGCTAAGAACATAGTTAGTTGGAAATGTCTTGATGCAAGGTCTTTGAGAAGTAGAGATTTTTCATCAGGCTTAGGCTGAGGAGCAGGCTTATAGAGGAAGGCGTAGTGAGCAATAAGTTTAGCACTGATTAAGTCAGTTTTTGCTTTTGCATCAATGGTTTTAGCAAAGTTCTTGATGTTAACAGGTTTGATGCAACAGCAAGGGATGTTATTATTCTGGAGGGCAAAGAACAATTGACGTTCAAGCCCTCCAGTATACTCCATTGCTACTAATGTAGGGTTCAATGGAGTGATGTATTTAATGAACTTCTTAATGCCCTTGCTGTTGTTGTCAAACCTCATTGTCTTGCCTGACTCATAGATGTAGATGTCAAAATACTGTTTAGAGACATCTACACCGATTGTGATTGTGTTGTTTGTTATGTTCTCTGATTTATTCATTTTTTACTCCTTTTCTGACACTTTTCCATCCTTGCGTAAAGATTGAGGCTTTATAGCCTGTGCAGGAATACGGAATTAAGTGTCAGAGATAGAGGTATGGGATTTTATGCTCACTTACGAACTTTAGAGTTCAAGAAGTTAACAAGTTCCCATACCTCTGAATATATTTTAGTTTTCAAGAGAACTTTTGCTCTCTATAAATTTAATTTTAAAATATTATAACTAAATTTTAACATACAAGAAGTAAAAAGGTGAGTAGGTGAGAGGTGAGAAAAGTGAGAAATGTTGAATTTTGAATTATGGATGATAATGAACTAATAGAAAAATATCTAAATGGTGATGAAAAGGCATTTAAGGTTCTTTATGAAAGATATAAAAGTAATGTTTTTAGTTTTATTTTTTCAATGGTAAAAAACAACGAAATTGCAAATGATATATTTCAAGAGGTTTTTATAAGTGTAATAAACAACCTAAAAAATTACCAGAAAGGAAATTTTAAGGCATGGATTTTTTTAATAGCAAGAAATAAGGTTCTTGATTATATAAAAAGCCAAAAAAACAGATTTGAAAAAGAAATAATTTCAATTGATGAGAGTTTCAATGAAGAAGACAAACTCACATATAAAGATATAATAAAATCAGATACAGACCCTCATAAAAATTTAATAAAAGAAATAGAAAATGAGAAACTATATTCTGCAATAGAAAAACTTCCACCTCAATACAGAGAAATAATATTTCTAAAGCTTTTTTCAGATTTAAAATTTGTTGAAATCTCAGAGATTTTAAACACTCCAATAAATACACTTCTTTCAAGATTTAAAAGAGCAATTGAAATGCTTCAAAAAATAATGAAAGATGAAAAATAAAAAATATCTTTGCATTAAATAATAATTTTGTCTTTGTATACAAGATGAAGAACTCAAAATTTTGATCTTAAAAATATTCAATTATTTAAAATCTCAAATCCCACTTTTGATTTCCCCCTTTGACAACCCAAACTCACTAATTTTTAGGGAATAACTATAAAATTTTTAAAAAATTAATTAAAAAATAAGCAAAATTTATTTTAATGCTTATACCTATTAGGGTATAAGTAAAGATGTGTGTAATCTAACTTATTTTTAGTGAAAAAATCAAGATTTTTAAAATCCCCCTTTCTTCGTTTCCCCCTTTACAAAAGGGGGAATTAAAGGGGATTTTAATATGTTTTTACTATGAAAAAAAGAAAACAAAAAAGTTTATCTAACTTTATTCAATCAAATTTCCACCACCAAATCTCAATTTCCACATCTATATATTTCTCAAATATCTTTGCTCTTAATTTTATAATTTTTATATCTTTCCTTAAAAAATTTTTGAGCAAGTTCCAAAGAATGTTTCTCATCCACACCAAAGATTTTATGAGAACGCTTGTCTATTGAACAATATACATCAACAACATAACTTTTTTTTTGTTTCATCAAAAACCGGATCCGATATTTTCAACTTTCCTTGTTTTTTCTCTTTATTCTCATAATAAGAAAAACTATATTCTCTCATAATTTTCCCTCTTTAATTCTATAAAATAAAAATCCCCCTACCCTATTTGACATAAAAGTCAAAATCTGGAGCAGAGGGATTTTATTATTAAAATATTAATGCCCTGAAACTATATCGTAGAACTTTGATGCATCTATAACACCATTTCCTTGTTCTGTGTCTTTAAGATTTGGAAGTTTAGTTGCGGATTTTATTAAAACCTGTTTAACAGCATCCGGACCTTTAACACCAAGCCCAATAACTAAAGCACTAAGTCCTGCAACATGAGGACTTGCCATAGATGTTCCACTTGCGCTTCTATATTTTCCCTCCATCCAGGTTGAATAAATATTCACACCTGGAGCAATAAATGCAATCTCAGGGCCTCTTGACGAAAATGATGCAATCTTATCAGATGAATCAAGCGCAGATACTGCAATTGCACCAGGATATTTTGCTGGATAATTTACTGCTCCACCATCATTTCCAGCGGCACAAACAACAACAACTCCAGATTTATAGGCCGCATCTATTGCTGCTTTTAAAGAATCATTTCCATATCTTGAACCAAGACTCATATTTATGACATCCATTTTATTATTAACTGCCCATTGTATTCCATCAATAACTGCTGAATAACTTCCAGAACCACCAGAATCAAGAACCTTAACCGCATAAAGTTTTACATCAGGAGCAACTCCAACAACACCTTTTAGGTCCTTTACTGCAGCAATAGTTCCTGCAACATGCGTTCCATGACCATTATCATCAAGAGGTGTTTTTGATGAGTCAATTGCGTTGTATCCACCTGCATAATTTGCTTTTAAATCCGGATGATTATAATCAATTCCAGTATCAATAACACCAACTTTTACATTTTTACCAGTAGTCCAATCCCATGCCTTATAGGAATTAACTCTCTTAACACCCCATGGAATTTCATTTAGTTCTTCATCTGTAAGTTTATCCGTTGAAAAAGATGGCTTATTTATTGAATAATCATAATTTCTTTCCTCTATGTTTTTTCTTACACTCTCAACAGAAGGAAGTTCTGGAAGTGTTGTTTCTTCAATCCATTTTATATAAAGGTCATCTTCAACTTTTTTTACATAGCCAAGAGTATAGATATCATTGTCCTTAACATAATCATTAAACCTCACAACAACAGCATTTATTAGAGGAAGTTCTTTTATAATCTTTCCACCAAGTTTCTCTATATCAGAATAAGCCAACTTAATTTCTTTTGCATCATTTAGCATCACTATTTTATCTACAGCATATATATTTGCTGTAAATAAAACACTCATTATTAGAGCAAGTATTCTCATCTAACCTCCTTAAGTTATCCTTTTTTAGGGCAGTTTTAGCCTTCCTTTTAAAATCCCCCTTCAAATCCCCCTTTTGTAAAGGGGGAATACAGAGGGATTTCATACCTTTTTTAATTTCCCCGACGTTACGTCTGGGGAAATACACAGAGATTTCATCTTTTTTTTAAAAATACCCCCTTTTTAATTTCCCCCTTTATCAAAGGGGAACTAAGGAGGATTTATTTGCTCCGGCGTTTAGTCGGAGCCCTACATTTTTATTTTAGACATTTTGTTCTGTTTTTTCAAGACCTTTAAGACTATTGATAAGAAGACTAAAGACACTTGCTATGTCAAGACCAAGGAATAGGAGATGGTTTTATCTCATTCCAACTTTTCTTAATTAAAATGACATTTAATGTTGGAAGATCAAGGTTTTCATTGAAAAATACACCACAAAATTGAGTCCCACTACCACCGCTTGCACTTACATTTCCAACTACCCAAACTGCTCCAACGAAATCAAGAAATCCCCAAGGTCCAACAATTGTTAAATTACCACCAACATAAGTAAATCCTCTAGCTCCAACAGTATTTATCCAGCCAGATGATTCTCCTATCCAAGGTCTAAAAGTCTCTGTCCCAAAATTAAATGTTGATTTTGTAATTTGAAACCCAATATCAGCAGGATACTCACCTGGTGCTGAAGTATCATAAGCATTTTGAAGCATTTTATAATGATCTTTATATGCCTCTTTTGGAACTTTTTCTTGAAATTTATAACACCCGGCAGAACGTAAAGTCAAATTACCCCTAACTATAACTGTCCCTTTAAAACCATAATTAGCAGGATAAGGAAAAGGATAATTTCCACAACTACCTCCTTCATATCCTTCAATAATTACATCTCCATCCCAATACCATACTAAATTAGGACCCGAATCGTCTGATGGTTGATTTGGAAATTTTTTACATATACTATAATTACCTCCTAATGGTCCTGTGGTAGTTTTACAAGGAGAACCTGAGTATTCTGATTTTAAATTATATCTATTTAAAGTATTTGTTGCAGCAGCAGAAGATCTTAAAGTAACAAAGTCAATAATTGGAACTTCAGGAATATCATTATAATATGACCACCATTCTACATTATCAGTATTTGGAGGATTTGGACCATTTGTGTCTCTTGGCCAAGATGCAAAGCCTGGTATTGATCCTTTTGCAAATTTTCTTGGGAAATATCTTTTTGCTGCATTTGCATCTGTCATAATATAATTACCTTGTGCCATAATTGGTCCCCAGAAAGCACAAAGAAACTGGCTTGTTGTAAAATTCCCATTGGTTAGTATTGGAGAGTATACTGTTCTATTTTCATACACAGCCATTATTGCTCTTACTTCTTTTGTTGAGTTATCCCTTCCCTCACCAATTATTACAACCTCTTTTGGAGTTGAACCACTTGAAACCTTTATCCTATAACTTCCCCCATGAATATCATTATAAGTTAAATCAAAATTATATCCAGGAAGAACTTGACCCATAGAAACCGACTCAAATGTAGAGGTTGAACTTTTAACCTTCCAATATCCCCTCTCAACTGCTGCCTGTGCAAGATGAAATGCAATAGATTTTCTCTGCTCTCTTATTGTTTGAGTTGTATCAGTTGTAATCCATTGAATAAGTGATGGTGTTGCTATTAAAAAAACAAGTATGACAGCGATTAAAAGTGGAAGTATAAATCCATTTCTTTTTTTCATAAAAACCTCTTAATCATTCATAACCATAACCTTTTCACTTGCCATATGAAGTGCTTTTCTTTTCCCACCAAAAAGATATCTTTCAAGCGTCATTGATATTGAAACTATATAAAGATCGCTTGATTCTTTAAGTGTAAAAGCAAGATATCTTAAATCTGAAGAAAGTACTCTTGTAAGATTTCCATCTTTCATAACAATATTTTTGCCATCTTGATAAAATTCGTAATTTTTACCATCAATTGTAGAAAATTTTATTTTAGAATAAAACATCTGTGATGAGTTATGTCTTGTTATTACTATAGAAGAGGCAGTTGCCTCTTTTAAAACCCTTGTAATCAATGACATTGCATTTCTTGCATCCTGTTGAAGTGTAAGTCTTGTTTTTGCCATAATAATATTTTGATTTACCGTATTTAAAACAGGAACACCAACAGCAATAAGTATTCCGCTTATAGCAACAACAGCCATAAGTTCAGTAAGTGTATAACCTTTTTTCATAAAATCACCATGAAAAATTTATATTTGAAAAAACCTGCCCTGCATAAACCTTAACATTTGTTCTTGAACTCCAGTATATAACAAAATTATCATTATTATCAAGATATGGATAATAGGAATAAACATTATAGGCTGGATTTGTTGAGCCTCTAACCTCAACAAGATAATTTCCCTCTTCATTTGAGGATGCCATATAATATGGAGAACCTGAAAGAGTATATGAACTTATATCAGGGGGGTTAGGTGGAATTCCACTTAAACTTACAGTTGAGGCAACTATTAAAACACCTGTTTTTATAGGTTGATTTTGAAACTTAACACTTCCAGCGATATATCCAATTGCATTTGTAATTGAAAACGTTGTTGAAAAAACTGTTGTTCCTGGTGATGTAAGTATAAGTGTATATTTTGATGGAGTTACTGTTTCTTTTGAATCAGTTTGAGGAATAACTATATAACTTCCTGTACTTAAAACATTTGTTATAAATCTTCCTGATGCATCTGTTATCTGATTATCCCTTGGAGTTTCATAAATATCTGTTATTAAAACAGGGATACCAGGTACTGCAACAGTTGATCCTGCTATTACAACCTTTCCACTTATTCTTGCACCCTGAAAAAGAACAAAATTAACACCACTTTTTATCTCACCTGCATTAATACTTATATTATTAGATGAGACAGATACATATGATGGATTTAAATTTCCCGGATTTGCAGTTATACTTACAACACCTGTTGAAACCATAAGAATATATTTTTTATTTGAAACATAGGTTTCATTTCCATCTGAAGATAAAACTTTTATTGCAGGTGTTATATTATTTCCATAAACATCAGTAATGTTTCCAGTTATATAACCCCAGGTAACCTCGCTTGTCAAATAAAATGAGTTAAGAGTAACAGTAGAGCCATTTGTAACGGTAATACTGTCTGTAATAAAAGAATATGTATTACTTGAGACAGAAAAATTCCATGTTCCTGTTGCAACATAATTTAATTCAAAATATGAATAAGGAGGACTTCCAACAAGATAAGAATTTGTAGATACGCTATATCCATCTCCACATCCAACTATTGAACCATCTGCAGGAGTTCCAGAGATAATTGGTAGTGAGTTTAAAGAATTCCTTGGAGAGATGTTAATACTTAGATAATCCTTAAAATTAATACTATTGTTATTTGAATCATATGAAGGTCCATAAACTGATGAAACACCTGCCGTTGATGAGTATCTAACATACTGTTCACCTTCTTGAAGTCCAATATTTTGCTGAATTGCCTGTGTCTGACAATTTGTCCCAGGCTCACAAAAAGGAGCTGACTTTCTTGCACCATCATTTCTATTCCATCCAACCTGATCAAGAATTTTTCCATCAGAAATTCTGTATAACTCAATTGCTCCACCACCCTCATCAGAGCCATCCCCAAAAACAGGAATTATATTATACTTTCCTAAAGAAGGATTAAAATATGGGAAATCAATTGAGGAATTTGTGCTTGACCATACAGCATCAGCATTTATGCTTACCCCATTTATAATTACAGAAGAAGTATTTGCAAAAAGATAGAATCCACCTGATGGTATTGTATCTGTAAAATAATTTATCAATATATTTTTTTTAGTATCATCATATATCCTTTGAAACCTAAGACCTATGTTTCCATTAACGGTCCAGGTATATGTCGTTGGATTGAAAATTTCAATATACTCTTGGTCAAAACCAGATGGGCTTTTGGTAGAGCCAACAATCTGAGATATTACAAGATGATCTCTAAGCCAAGGGACACCAGTAATTTTTCCCCACCCCATTGCTTTTAGATCTATGTCCTTTGTAATTGATTGATTTGGTCCAACTGAAAATTGTGTCAAATACGGAAAATAACCTCTTTTTTGAACATAAAGTGTATAGTTTCCGGGATAAATAGAGGCAGAATAATTTCCATTACTGTCGCTTACATCAACAATTCCCATATACTCAGCAATAATTATATTTGCATTTGAAAGAGGAGCAAGAGTATCCTTATCCCTTATTCTTCCACCAATTGATGCATTTCTCATAACAGTATCTTTGCTTGTATATATTGTTGAAACACTTACCTTTTTCTTTTCATTCCTATAACTCCAAACAACAGTAACACTTATTTTTTTCATTCCTGTATCAGGAGATTGAGGAGGGAGTTCAACTATACTTCCATTAACCTCCTCCACAGGAACTATGTATGTATATCTCGTATAATAAACTCCACCCTCAAGAACAGTTTCAGGTGGAAAAAATACAGTATCATATGGAATAGGAGGGTCAAAATCAGTAAGATATGAAACATTCAATGAAGGTACTGCTTTGTAATAGAGTTTTTCCCTTATTATGTTTATTTTTTCCTGAGCAAGATTTGTTGCAATTGTTCTATCTTTTGAATATTGAACAGCTTTTTGAATCGAAGAATATGCCTCAACTATTGCAAATAAAACAGTACCAATTATTACAACAGAAATCATAAGTTCTGTAAGAGTAAAAGCTCTTTTTAAACTCATAATAACAGTTTAATCCAAATTAAAAATTTGTCAACACTTAGGTTTGCAAATTTTCATTCTTTATCTTTTCAATAAGTTCTTTTGGATAACCAATATCAAGTATCTTAAGAACCCCTATATTTTTTTGAGCATGCAAAGCCATAAGCCCTGATTTTGGAAGCCCAAATGTCAGTGTCATTTTTGCAGTTATAAAAACCCCTGTGTGATGACCTGTATTTGGAATTAAACCAGATGGAATATCAAGAGAGATTATATCCTTTTTAGATTTATTTGCAATCTGTATTAAACGCTTAACTACACCAGCCGGCTTTCCAACTGAACCAACACCCAAAAGAGCATCAACAATTATATCAGTATCTTTAATATCACTTTCTACCTCACCAACATTTGATAAATCAACAAGTTTTATTAAAATTCCTTTTTCTTTTGCCCTATTAAGATTCAAAACAACAAGTTCTCCATAGCCCTTATCAGAAGGACTGACTATATAAACATTAACATTCACCCCATTTTCTTTTAAATACCTTGCACAAACAAGACCATCTCCACCATTATTTCCTCTTCCACAAAAAACACTAACATTTGTATGAACTGGATCTTTTTTTAAATTTTCGTTTATATATTTAATAATCTCTGATGCTGCTCCTTTGCCTGCATTTTCCATTAAAAAATCATTAGAAATACCATAATCAAGTTTTGCTATCTCATCTATATATTTCATTTTCTCAGCAGTTACAACTGGGAGACCCTGGTACTCTTTAATTTGCGGTATTTTCATAAAAACCACCTTTTTTAATCCTATTTTCTTTTATATACTCAACAAATTCTTTAAAACTTAAACAGTTTAAAACATCATCTCTTGTAAGACCTGCTCTTCTTGCATTGTTTAATGAATATTCAATAAAACTAAACTGATCAATTGAATGAGCATCAGATGTAAGTATAATCTTAAGTCCAAGAGATTTAACTCTTTTTAAATTAACATCACTTAAATCAAGACGTTCTGGTTGCCCATTTACTTCAAAAACAGTATTAAGTTTTTGAGCCTCTTCAAATACAAGATCATAATCAATATCAAGTTCATCTCTTTTAAAAAGCATTCTCTGTGTAAGATGTGCAACAACATCAGTATATGGATTTCTTAATGCTTTTAGAATTCTTTCAGTCTGAATATCTTTTGAAAGATTTAATGATGTATGAAGTGCTGAAATTACAAGTGAAACTTTTTTTAATTCATCATCAGAGTAAGCAAGGTTTCCATCCTTTAATATCTCAAGTTCAATTGATCTATCAAAAAACACATTTCTATATTTTGATCTCAGTTTTAAAAGTTCTTCTCTTGTTTGAGTATATTTTTTAAAATCAAGCCCTTTTACAAAATTAAGTGGTGATGAGTGATCTCCAATAAAAAACCATTCATATCTTTTTGAAAGATAATCAACAATATCTTGAATACTATTTATCCCATCAGTATAAGATGTATGGCAGTGAATATCAGCTCTTATATCCTTTAATTCAACAAGTTTTGGAATCCTATTATTTGCGGCAAGTTCTATCTCACCCCAATCTTCTCTAAGTTCAGGTGGAATATACTGAAGTCCTAACTTTGAATATATCTCTTCCTCTGTTTTTCCACAGACATAATCCTTTGATTTATTATTTTTGAAAAGACCATATTCGTTTAAAATATAACCTTTTTTAAGAGCAAGTTCTCTCATCCTTATATTATGAGCCTTTGAGCCAGTAAAATAGCATAATGCAGCCCCAAAAGATTTTTCCTCAAAAACTCTAAAATCGCATTGAATTTGATTTTTAAAAATAACACTTGCTTTAAAATTTCCTTTAGCAAGCACTCTTTCCACCAAAGGATTTTTAACAAAAATATCTATAACTTTTTGATCACCAACACAAAGTATATCTATATCACCTATAGTTTCTTTTCCTCTTCTCAAACTCCCAGCAAACTCAACTTTATTATATCCATTTTTCTTAATGTAATCTATTAAATTTAAAGCAATATTTTTAGCAATGTGATATAAAAAACGTTTTGATGGATTTTCATCTCTCTCTATATTTTCAAGGATTGATTTTTCTATCTTTTCACCAAACCCTTCTATCTCCCTAAGTTTTCCATTTTTTATGGCAATAATTAAATCCTCTTTTGACTTTATATTTAATTTTTCATATAAAGTTTTTATCCTCTTTGCACCAAGTCCTCTAATATTTGTAAGTTCAAAAAGCGATGAAGAATATTTTTTCTTAAGTTCATCAAACTCTTTAAAACTTCCTTTTTCTTTTATCTCTTTTATATGAGAAAGTATTTTTTTGCCTATTCCCTTTATACTAAGAAGTTCATCATCCCCCATATCAAAAGCATTTTTTTCGATACCAGAAATTATATTTGAAACATTCTTGTATGCTCTAATCTTAAATACATTTTCCCCTTCAAGCTCAAGAAGAAATGCCATCTCATCAAAAATTTTTGAAAGTTCTCTATTATCCATAAAGGTATAAAACAATAGAAGCAATCACAGTAACTACAAAAAAAGATACAAATGCAATTATATGCGGGAAAAAAACAGCAATAATAGAATTTATAATTCCAAAAGATGATTTCTTTTTTACAAACCAACATCTCCACAACCATACAAGAAAACCAGTTATAAAGAAAAGATAAAGTCCCTTTCCTTTATAAAGATAAAAATATGAAAACGGTATCAAAAGAAAACTAAGATATGATGTAATCCCATAAAAGTAAAAAAAGTCCTTTGCTCTAATATATAAATCTGTTTGCATATCTATATAAAGTGCTGTTATTGCTGAAAAAATAAAGTTTAAAACAAAAATGAAAAAAACAAAAAACAAAAATATATATAAACTAAATGGCAAATCTAATAAAAATGAAATAGATAAAGATATGTTAAATGCAGCAATGATATAACCAAAAAGTGATACAAACTCAAATCCTTTACCAGAAATTTCTTTTATTTCATCAAAGATTTTCATATTAATAACTCCACCTATATTCAAGAAGAGGATATGATGGTTCAGATTTAAAAAAACTTAATTTAGAATCAATTACTGAAAAAAACTCATCTAAAAAACTTGATTTCGCTCTTATAAAAGATGGATTTTCACCAAGACCACAAAGTTTTCCTGCCTCATTTAAAGCATCATAAAGATCACCAATTTTATCCACAAGTCCAACTGAAAGAGCTTGTTTACCAGTAAATATTCTTCCATCAGCAATTTCTTTTACTTTTTCTTTTGGTATATTTCTGCCTTGAGATACAACTTCAATAAATGTATTATATGTATCATAAATCATTGCTTGAAGTATCTCTCTCTCTTCTTTTGTCATCTCTCTTGCAAAAGATCCTATATCTTTGAATTTTCCCGATTTAATAACATTGTTCTTAATACCTATCTTTTTAAATAGTTCATCGCCCTGCATAAAAGAAAATATAACACCAATTGAACCAGTAATACTTCCGTTATTTGCAACAATTTTATCACAAGCACATGCTATATAATAACCTCCACTTGCACTAACATCACCAAAATGAGCGACAAATGGTTTTTTATATTTTTCCTTTATTTTTTTTATTTGAGAATAAATTTCTTGAACAGCACCTATACTTCCACCAGGGGAGTTTATATCAAGAACTATTGCCTTTACATCCTTATCCTCCCCATATTTTTTAATCATACTAACTATAAGATCACTTCCTTTTTCATAAGCAAAGTACTCTTTTTTGTATATCGTACCATAAATTGGAATTACAACAATTTTATTTTTTGAAATCCTTCCAGATTTTTTATAGGGAAATACTTCATTTCTTGTGTTTATAACTTTAAATGAAATAAAAATTGTTGCTATATAAAGAACAGAAAAAAGAAGCAGAAGAACATTTAAAAGAGATATTTTTAATTTTAACTTTGAAAATCCTTTTCTTTTTGGTTCTAAATCATTTTTACTTTGATCAGTTAAATTATTATTACCAAGATTTTCTTCCATTAAATCCTCCTTATATAATTATACTAATTTGTTTTTTATTTTTTTATCAAACCTACTACATCTCTTACAATCTTTGAAGATGTCAGTAGTGATATATTTACCACCTTAACTCCTAGTCTTAAAAATCCTTCCTCATCAGAATCAGATTCGCAAACAAAAATTATAAAAGAATATGGAAAAATTGATTTAAGGCTTAAAGCAAGTTTTTCAGGAGTTGTTTCTTTCAAAAAAACCCTAATAAGTGGCAGTATTATTATTCTTGGCTTTAATTTATCAAGCCTTTTTAAAGAATCATAAACCGAAAAATCAGTATATATCCACTCACCTCCAAGCCCTTTTATCACCTTTTTATTTTCTGCATTAAAATCAGCAACAACAATTTTTAAGCTTTCCATTTTCTTTTTTAAGTTTAATATAACCTCTCTTGCTATCATATTATATCCAAGAATAAGAACATCGGCTTGTTCTGACTTAGTATAAAAATCGTCATTCTTATTTTCAAAACCAAAAATTCTTGAAAAAAACATAAATATTGAGTTATTGTAATTAATTAGATACGGTGAAATTATAGATGAAACAATCATAGTAATTAAAACAAGTATAACCGTATCTTCTAAAATATGCATATATTTTAAACCAAGAGATGTTATTACCAGTGAAAACTCACTTATTGGAAAAAGATTTATAGATGTTATAAAAAGTGGCCTTATTCCAGTTTCAAGAATTCTATGATAAATAACAACTGTAAAAAATCTAACAATAGAAGAAACTAAAAGCAAAAAAAGTGAAAGCAATAAAATGTTATAACTTATAGATGGAAGTTTCAAGCCAAGAGATACAAAAAAAAGCGTTACAAAAAAATCTCTTATTGAAGAAATTCTTGCAACGATCTCCTCGGTATATGGTGAGTTTGCAATGGAAACCCCTGCAATAAGAGCACCCATATCCTTAGATACCCCAAGAATATCAGCCACCATAGATACCAAAAAGCAGTATGAGATTGCAATTAGTATAACTAGTTCAGTACTATTTGAGTAATAGTGTATTATTTTTGAAAGAATAAATCTTTGAAAATTATATGATACAAATAGAAGTCCAATAGTATAAAAATAGGACTTAAGTAAAAGAGAAATCTGCGGATTTAAAAAATTCTTCTGAAATGAAAGAAATATTATTGCAAAGAGATCTTGCATTATAAGAATTCCTATAGTGAATTTTCCTGCAATAGTTTGTGTCTCAAATTTATCTTTAAGTATTTTTACAACAATAAGCGTTGATGTAATATTAAGACAAAATGAAATATATATAGTTTGAAGAATGGATAAGTCCCTCAAAATAAATCTAAGTATAATAAATAAAAGAATTGTTCCTCCAAAAACCTGTGAAAATGAAAGAATAAGAATTTTTTTACTACTATTAATAAAATCTCTTAAGTTTATCTCAAGACCTATTATAAATAAAAGAAATATCAAACCTATCTCAGATATTGTTTCAATATTAGTTGCATCATTAACCCAACCAAAACCTATCCCAGGACCTATTATTATTCCACTTATAATGTATCCAATTATTAATGGCTGCTTTAAGTAATTCATAAAAACAGCCATAAGACCACTTATTATGATAGATATTGCAATATCAGTTAAGAGCTTTATAACACTTGTATTTTCCATCTTAGATTACTCTACATTACACCAAAGCACTTTTAAATACTCACCCTCAGGCCAGTTAACCATAAAAGGATGGTCTACCCCTGCATAGGTTTTTTTAAAAATTCTTACAACCCTTTTTGAAATAGAAGACGCTCTCTTAATAATCTCAACAAACTCATTCATAGAAAGAAGCCCACTACACGAACAAGTAACAAAAATCCCATCACTTTTTACAAGGTTTAGCGCAAGCGAATTTATATCAGTGTATTTTTTTATACCTTCATCTTTTTTCTCTTTTGAGTTTATAAATTTATTTGGATCAAGAATAACGATATCATATTTTTTGTTATTTGAAATCATCTGTCTTACATATGTAAATGCATCAGCACATACATAATCAATCTTTAAATTGTTTATATTAGCATTTCTTTTCCCCATTCTAACAGCATCGCTGTCAAGTTCAACACAAACAACACTTTTTGCTCCAAATTTTTTTGCATATATCCCAAATCCACCAGTATAGGAAAAAAGGTCAAGTACATCTTTATCCCTAACAAAATTTGTAATATAAAATCTGTTTTCTCTTTGATCACAAAAAAAGCCAGTTTTATAACCACCGCCAGGATAAACCTCAAAAATAACTCCATTTTCGGAAATTTTAACAGGCGGTAGTTTAATTTCATCAATTTTAAATTTTTCCATTGTCATTATGTATGAACTTGCTGTAAAAACAACTTTAACATCCCCAAGATTTTTTTTCAAAATCTTTTCAATCTCATATCTAAGATTATAAAATCCATACGAATATATTTCACAAACACATATATCTTTAAAAATATCTACAACAAGCCCACATAATCCATCAGCAAAATCATAAACTAATCTAAAAGCATTTGTTAATTGAGATGGAAGATTAAATTTTTTTCTAAAATCTATTGCTTTTTTTATTCTCTCCTCAAGGTAATTATTTATATTAAAATTTTTATCTGATTTTCTTGTTATCAATCTAAAAGTTATCTGGCTTGAGGGATTATAAAAAGAATAACCAAATATCTCACCATTTTTATTTATAACTCTAACCACATCACCTTTTGAAATCCCTAAAGGTATCTCGTCGACCATTCTTCTATATATAAATGGTCCTTTTGGTGGATGAAGCAATACAAATTCTTTAAAGTTATTCATTTAAAAATCCTTTCAATCTCTTTAATTTTTCCAATATTAATATCTTTACCTCTAATAAAAGCACTTTCAATAATTATTTTTAACTGTTCTTTAAGATCCACACCACTATATTTAAAAAGAGAAGGAAAGAGACTATGTGAAGTAAAACCAGGAATTGTATTTATCTCACATAAATAGATATTATTATTTTTATCAACAAAAAAATCAACTCTTGAAAAACCACTTCCACCTATTGTCTTAAAAAGCGAAATAGAATACTCTTGTATTTTTTTCTCAATTTTTTCATCAAGATCTGCTGGAATTTTTAACTGCATTCCATTTGGATCAATATATTTTGCATTATAATCATAAAACTCATGTTTTTCCCCAACTACAACCTCACCACATTTTGAAACAAGAATTTTATTTCTTTTTAAAAGAACACCACAAACAACTTCTCTAGGTCCATCAAGTCCAACCTCAACCATAACAACATTATCGTATCTAAAAGCCTTTTCTATTGCTTTTGTAATATCTTTAAAATCTTTAACCTTAGAAACGCCAACTGATGAACCAAGTGTATTTGGTTTAACAAAAACTGGCATACCAAGCTTTTCAATTAAAGATAAAATCTCATCTTTATTCTCCTTAAAATCATTTTTAGAAAATGTAACATCCTTTAAAATAGGTATTTTTACAAGAGATGCTATAGTCTTTGTTAATTTTTTATTCATTGCAATTGATGATGACAAAACATCACATCCAGTATATGGAATTGATAATGTTTCAAAAAATCCTTGCAGTTTTCCATCCTCTCCAAGATTTCCATGTATTATTGAAAAACAAACATCCGGAACAATCTTCTTCTTATTTATCAAAAAAAACTTTTCTGTAAGATTATATGAAACTGAGTATAGTTTTTTTATTTTTTCAAGATTGGCATCAGTTAAATACCATCGTCCATCTTTATCAATATATATGGGATAAACAATTACTTCTTTAATCGTCTTTAAAAAATCAATTATATTTTTTGCAGACATTATTGAAACATCATGCTCATATGAAGGACCACCATAAAATATCATAATAGAAAATTTCATTTCTCCTCCCTAAATACTTCAGAAATTATGCCACCTCCAATAACAATATCATTATCATATAAAACAAGAGATTGTCCTTTTGCAGGTGCAAATTGCTTTTTTGAAAAATACACAGTGAGATCCCCATTTCTATCTATTTCTAAATTAACTAATGATGGCGTATGTTTATATCTTATTTGAGCATAAATTTTTCTATCTAAAATATAATTCTTATCTACAAGCCAATTAAAATTTGTCACAGTAAGTTTTTTAACCATAACATCATCTATATCTCCGATAATAACTTCATTTTTTGATGGTATTATATTACATACATATGATCTTTTTCCAAGACTTATGCCAGTATTTCTTCTCTGTCCAATTGTATAATTCCAATAACCTTTATGCTTTGCAATTATTCTACCATCATTTGTCCTAAAATATCCTTCTTCAATTTTTACATAATTATTCCTTTTAAGCCACAATGAATAATCTCCTTCTGGTATAAAACATATATCCTTGCTTTCTTTATTTATATCAACAGGGATATTATTTTTTTGAGCAATGTTTTTAATCTCTTTTTTTGTAAGATAGCCAAGTGGAAAAATTATTTCTGAGAGATACTCTTTTTTTATTGGATATAAAAAATAACTTTGATCTTTTAATGAATCAACACCTCTTTTAAGAAAATAATTCCCTTTATTTTCTTCAATTATTGCATAATGCCCTGTTGCAAGTTTATCTGCACCAAGTATCTTTGAAAGCTTTAAAAGATAATCAAACTTAATTATCCTATTACACTCAACACATGGATTTGGTGTTTTCCCTTCAAGATAAAAATCAACAAATTTTTTTATAACTTCTTTTGAAAAAATCTCAGTTGCATCTTTTACATAGTATCTTATACCTATTGAGTTACATATCTTTTTAAATCTCTCAATAGATTCATCACCACCACAGCATCTTATATTTTTATCTTTAAAAAGTCTCAATGTTATACCAACAACATCATACCCCATTTCTTTTAAAAGAAAAGCAGCAACTGATGAATCAATTCCACCACTCATTGCAACAGCAATTTTCATAATAAATAAATTTTACATTATTTTGTAAAGTAAAAATTTAGTTAGAAAATTACTAAAAAGGAAAGCAAAATTCAATGATTAACCTGAAATTAAAACTTTTCCATTTCTCTTGTTTCAAGTTTTTTACTTTAAGTAGATAATTAATCTCTAAAATATCTACTGTCTAAAAATACTTTTTAAGCCTTAGTTTTATCTCATTTGGATATCCTATAAATACTGTGTGATTCTCTATTTTTACTATACTATGGTTTTTCAGTTTTTACAATATTTTCATTTTTATCTATATAAAACCATTTATCATTTAATCTTACTCTAACAATCCCATTAGAGAAATTTCCTACTTCATCATATTTTAAAGGAATAACTTCCTTTCCATTTTTATCTACAAAACCATATTTACATTCTAATCCAACTGCAGATAGTCCTTCATAAAAAGTATTAATACTATCATATTTTACCGGGATAACTTCATTCCCTTTTTTATCTATAAATCCCCATTTAGTTCCCAATCTGGTATCTATCTTAACTTTTGCAAGACCATCTTTAAAAGATTCAGACTCATCATATTTTAAAGGAATAACCTCTTTTCCTTTATTATCTATAAAACCATATTTGCCATCAATTTCAACTACTGCAAGACCTTCAGAAAAAGACTTTACACTATCATACTTTAAAGGAATAACTTCCATTCCATTTCTATCAATAAATCCCCATTTACCATTTAACATAACTGCTGCAAGTCCCTCTTCAAAAGAAAAAGCCTTTTGATATTTTATAGGAATAACCTCTTTTCCAGTTTTGTCTATGAAACCATACTTACCATTAGCACAATAAGTACTCCCTAAACAAACCAGCGCAAGACCTTCATAAAACTTTCCAGCATAATCGTACTTTGTAGAAATAATCTCTTTACCATTTTCATCTATAAAACCATATTTTTCAATAGCATCAAATTTAAAGTCTATAGCAACACTAACTTTTGCAAGGCCTTCAGAAAATTCACCAACAGAATAATATTTTTTTTCGGTCATAGGAGAACCATCAAAATAACAAAATCCATATCCATAAGGTTCAGTGCTATAACAAGGATATGGAATATATTTCTTTAATTCATCAAAATATTTATTTTCTTTTTTGTTCCAGCTGTAGACATCAAGAAATTTGAATATCCATTTTGTCTTTTGCTCTACGTCTATGAATTTAATTTCTATTAATTTTTTTAGTTTTAAATAATCTTTTTCAATTGTTTTACTTTTTTCTTCAATATTATCTCTGTTGAATTTGGATATTTCAAAGGTTATATCTTCTATATTGTCGGCATTATTTTCTCTAACTTCACAATAAAGATTTGTTCCATTTAAAATAATTATTAACAAAAAGATTTTTAATTTACTATTAAGCATAACTTATTCATAATAATCTTCTTCTGGAGAATAGTACATTCCAGAGTAATGACATCCCCTATAAGAACAGGCACTAACGCTATTCCACTTTCTTGTTTTTGTATCATAATATTCTATAACATCAATAACTAAATGCCCTTTCTGAGGTTTTACTCTGGCATAACCATCATTTGGTAAGACATGGGTATTATATCCTTCAGATGAATCACTTGATGAATAATAAATACTTCCCTTAGGTTGAAGCAGCATTCCAGAGTTTAGAATTTCATTCTTTTCTTCATTATCTTTTTTAAACTTATAAATCTCTATAATCTTATAATCGTTCTGAAAAGACATTACAGCAATTTTTTTTCTGCATCTTTCACTTCTCCCCTCCATTAAAATATCTTTCTTTCCATCCCCATTAAAATCGCCGATTATGATAGAAGGTGTAGAATATGGTGAAAATGGATAGAGATTTGTTAATTCAATACTATAATCATCAAGATTATACGGTTTAAAATTTGGGTCATATTCTTTTAGTAATTTTTCTATTTCACTACTTAACACTATTTTGTAGTTTTGATATTTAATATAAGGTGGGGTTTCATCATAAGAAATTATTTGTTCTACTTCAGGAGGAGGATAATACCTTGGCGTTTTAATCCTTTCTTCACCTCCATAAAAGACATCATTACAATATAGCCCAACCATATATTTATAGTTAGATATTGGACTTCTACTTAATTCTATTTTGTTAAAGAAATTCTCATTTTCCTGAGAAAATAAACAAAACGACACAAACATAAGCACTATATTAATAAGAATCTTAATCATCGCTCCTCCTATCCAATTATTTTAATAATTTTTTTTCATAAATCAATTGTATGGCTCTCAATGTTCATTTTCCTCAATCCATCCTGGAGAAAAATTTATAGAAGGAATAGAAGTATAAGGTCCGGGGCAATCACTTTCTACAGGAATATCATTATCTTCAGGAATTGGTTGACCTCCACTCTCAAGATTAATACATGCTGCTGGAATTGTATCCGTAGAAGAAGCAGGACAACAAGGTATAATTTTTTCTTGTTTAATCATTTCTTCTAATTCTTTAAAAACTTCTTGTGGAGCTTTTTTACTTACCAAATGGTAATGTGGAACTTCATTAGGTCCATCTCCTTCAGAATAAACTATTGCATATTTACACATCATTCTAATTACTTTTTCTCTATTTCCTTTTCTTATGCGTCTTTTAGATATGTCTATTTCAACACCGTATCTATGTCCCATATGAGGTGGTTGCCAATTTCCTTTAATATCAAACAATCCACCCCAGGGAAGACTAGCATCATTGTATTCTAATGGCTTAGATTGAGGGCAAATTTGCTTCCATTCTTTTCCTATTTCTTTTAGAGTTTCTCCAAATGATGAAGTTACATAATGATTGTATGGATGTATTGATCTCATACCAGTTAAGATATATCCTTCATCTTTTTTTAAATCTTCTAATCCTTTTATCATTATGTTAATTTTATCTGTTTGAGATCCTGTGCAACCACCTATCCATTCGGTAGTTTCATATAAAATATGTGAAAATTCACCAGGATATTCCCAATAGTAATATGTTGTCTTGCCTTGTAATGATCCTGAAAATGGTAAATAAAAAACATTTGGAACCTCTTTAAAACTTGTTAATGGTGGTTGATTTGGAGTAAGGCTTACATCAGATACCCTTAACAAAGGAATATTTCCATTGTGATTATGTCCCGCTATGCTTACATTCCGAGAATATGTTTCCTTTATTGCCCAAGGATTAGAACTTCCACAATATATACGCCATCCTATTATTTGGTTTGGCTTATAAAAATATATATCCTTTTCTTTTTTTAGTTCTATAATTTCTCCATTTTCATTTATTGTAAATGGTGTTTTTTTGCAAAAAAACTTTTTATTATTAACTTTTGGTAAAGATAATTCGTTGTTATTTAATATTTTCCCACCTTTTCCATCGAAGTCAAATGTGCTTTCTTGTGAAAAAGCAATAGCAGAAAAAATAAATATGCTATTTAGGATTAGAATTATTTTTGTCAAGACGGCGCATCAAATTACAAAGAGTTGAAATCTTTAATAAATTCCTCAACGCTATGGTATCTATTTTTTGGATCTGGCTCAAGAAGTTTTGATATTACATCATCAAGTTTTTTAGTAAGGCCAACAACTATTGATGAAAGGGGAGTATATAATTTCTTTTCTTTTTGATAATGATAATCTGGTCCTGAGAAAGGAAGTTCTCCAGCAAGCATCTCATAAATACATACACCTAAGGAATATAGATCCGATTCTTTAAAAAACATTCCATTATCTTGCTCAGGTGCCATATATACTGGACTTCCAACAATCTCAGAAGATGATTGTCTTGCTTTTGCCTCTCTTACAACCTTTGCAAGCCCAAAATCCATAACCTTAATAAAACCTTCCTTTGATATCATAACGTTTGAAAGTTTAAGATCCCTATGAACAATACCTTTTAAATGAGCATAAGAAAGAGCTTTAGATATTTCATTAACAATATATTTAACATCATCAAAAATCATTCTTACTTCTTTATCAAGCTTTTTATCAAGAGTAATCCCATCAATGTACTCAAAAACAAGATAAAGATCTCCTTTCTCCTCAAATATGGTATAGATTTCTATTATATTTGGGTGATGAAGCATTGCAACAGTTCTTGCTTCTTCAATAAATCTTTGTTTTTCTCTATCATTCATCTTTAAATCTTCATTCATCTTTTTTATAGCTACTTCTCTATTTAGTGTTTGATCAATGGCAAGATAAACACTTCCCATTCCACCCTGCCCGAGTTTCTTTATTATCTTATACTTACCAGATGCAACACCTTCATAAAATATATTTGGAGTAATAATATCCCCACTTACAGAAGTTGAGATACTTGCAGTATGAGTAGTAAATTTAGGAGAAAAAACATGCAATAAAGAAACACCTATAAATATTCCTCCAAGAACAGTTAATCCAAGAAGCACAAGAAATCTTTTTAGATTAAACTTTTCCCCTTCATCATCTTTTATAACCTTAAAAAGATTTTTATTTCTATCATAATATCTCATAAAACTCTTTGTCTGCATAGCATACGAAGAAAGAGCATCATGAAAATAAGGAACATAATTAGAATTTAATTTTGCTGCCTTTTCAAGATCACTAAGCATCTCTTCATATTTGTTCTGTTTTTCATATAGCAATGCTCTTAAAAAAATAGCATCAGCATAACTTGGTTTTATTTCTATGGCTTTATTTGTATCATTGAAAGCCTCATTTATATTTCCTTTTTTATACATTGAAAAAGCTCTTATATTTAATGCTATTATATTTGTTGGATCGTGCATCAAAACATAAGTGGTATCCTTTATTGCTTCATCATATTTTCCTATAAGGTTATAAACATTTGCCCTCTCTATATATGCATTTAAATTATCTGGATTTTTTTCTATAGCCATATTAAGATATTTTAATGCCTCATTATAATCTTTCATCTCGGATTTTGAAATACCAAGTTTAAGATAATAATTAGATTTTTTCTCATTTTCAGTGACAGCAAACTCACTATTAATATTGTTAAGATTAGAATTATCAACAACAGAACTTTCTTTTCTCTCGCCTACTTTAAATTCAGATACATTTTCTTTTGATAAACTTGAGCCATCTGCAAAACTATTTTTTATATAAGATATATCTGTTGATGAAAAACCTGAATTTTTAGCAAGAAAAGATGATAAAAGTTTTGTTGTCTCATTTGTTGGATCTATTTCGGATGCTCTTTTTATATCTTCTATTGCTCCTTTAATATCTTTTAATGAATATCTTGCTTCAGCTCTCATAGTATATGCATCATAATTATTATGATCCACCTCTATTGATTTTGAAAGATAATACTCTGCTTCCTTATACTTTCCTTCATCCATAAGAATCCTTGAAATACCATTATTGAGTGAAGTGTTTGTAGATTGATTTACTGTAATCTTTTGGGCTATATCTAATGCCTTATTTGGATCTTCTTTTATTTTTATACCAAACTCAACTATTTTACTAGCAACATTATCGTAATTTAAAGTAGCAGTACTTATTATTGGTCCTCTATATCCTCGAGTTAAAGATTCTTTATTTAATTTATCAACATATTCATTTATAATATTTATGGCTTGTTCCTTAAAATTTAAAAAATTATCAGGATTTATAAAGATCTCATGAGATACAAGAATCCTTAAAACATCATCAAAATACTTAGAATTCTTTCTATAAAGATTTAAAAGAAGGTATCCTATTTTTTCTTCATTTCTTTTTAGTATTTCTTCCTGTTTATCAGGAGTTTCTTTTTCTAATTTTTTAATAAGTTTTTCTGCAACCTTGTCTGGACTTCTTCCTATCTTCCACCAGTTAAGAATATTTTTTATATCATCCTTATTTTCTTCCTCATAACTATTTTCAAGAAAAGTTATAGTTTGGGTAGTTATGCTAATCTCTTCTTTTTCTTTTGGTATTTGAAATGAAAAATTAGAGAAATTAAATTGTTTTGCATAAATATTTACAAAGAAAAGTATTAAAATACTAATATAATTCATACTAATCACCTAATTATATACTACATAACTATAAGCAATTGTCAAGTGTCCAAAGGACCTAATTTTAAAAAACCATTTTTACTATAAGTTTAATCATTTTTTATCAACTTTATAACGCCAAATTATTGTAAAATATAACTAATGATATTTAAAAAGATAGCATTAGCAATAAGAAATATATTTATCTTATTTATTTTAATGATAATAAACCTTTCTAAAACATATTCTACAACTCTTAATATAAATCAAGAAGTCCATATAACCTCAATAACGTATTCATGGGATAATTACTCAACAAACTACACTATTTATTTATCAACAAATAATGATTTTTCAAATTTTATATCATCTCAAACACTTTCTACAAATTCAACCACATATACAACACTTAGTGGAAACACTACTTATTATTTCAGAGTAAAAATATCCACAGAGTCAGACACTCAATTCTCATCTACATATACAGTAACATACACTCAAACCCCAACTGATTTACAAATCATCTCTAATTTGTTAGTTATAGATTTTGCACAAATTGGAATTACATTCAACCCCTCAAATGCATATGATACAACCTATGAGATAAGATACTCAAGTTATGATCAAACACTTGATCAGTATAATCAGTACAATTCTTTGCTTTATACTGGATTTCCATCATTTTTTTTATCGGGACTTCTTACAAACACTACATATTACTTTAAGATAAAAGCATATGATAGACTTAATCGTTCCTCAATCCCAACTGAGTTTTCATCAATAATATCAACACAAACAATACCTAAATTCCCATCATCATTTAGCTATAATGTTTTTGAAACCAGCATAACATTTAATTGGACTCCTTTAAATGGACCCGAAGATCAAGATAAATCATATGCATATGAAATATCAATAACAACAACCGATGTAAATCCACAAACACCAACAACCTATTATTATACACTTGATACATCCACAGATATACATACATTTGACCCACTTAAAAGAAATACAAAATATTACTTTTCCTTCTCTGTCTTAAACTCAATTGGTGTAAAAAATGAAAAAAAAGGTATTTTTACTACCTTAACATCACCACCAGCCAACTTTAAATTAATTTCATACTCATCTTCTACTGCAACACTTGGCTGGAATGAGTTTTCATCTTCTCCAATTGAAGATTCATCACTTGGATACATCCTTGAAGCATCAAGTTCATCAAATTTTAATGAAAAAATAATATCATCAACAACAATACTTTCAATCTCAACCCTTACAATAACTGATCTAAAACCAAACACAACATATTATTTTAGAGTAGCAAGTATAAATATTTCCTCATCACCAAATTACTCAAATATTATTTCTACAATAACACTTTCAAGAATAATAAATCAAGACACAATTAATTACTATCTTACACCAAGAACAATTAAAATAAAATTCTATCCATTAAATGGAACTGAAGATGAATTTAAATCAAATGGATATCGTTTTACATTATCAAAAACATCAGCTCCATATAATATAGATTATTTAAGTTTTTCACCATTGTCTTCTACAGATGAACTTCAAATAACCTCACTTAGACCTAATACAACATATTATGCAAGATTATACACATTTAATTCAAATGGAGAGCCAAATTACGATAGAACTAAAAAACTAATAACACCTCTTCCAAATATCACTCAAAATGCTTATGTCACTTTATATACTAGCGACACAATCACTGTTGAATACTCAACAGTTGATGCTGATGGATACATTCTTGAAGTAAGCAAAAACAGATTTTTCTCTTCTATTGAAAAATCATCATTAACATACTCAAATGATATAACAAAATTAAGCATAAATGCTCTTGAAAATAATACCGAATATTTTATACGACTTGGATCAATATTTGGTGATACAACAATGTATATATCTGCAGAACCATCTTCAATAACAACATTATACCCTCCGCCTCAAAATTTTCAATTTTCAAACATATACATTACAAGTGTCACGCTTAGTTGGGATCAAACTACATCACTTGGTTATTCTCTTGAAGCATCAAAATCATCATCTTTTGAAACTTACACATCATCTCTAACCTTAAGTTATTTAAATAACACTTTAACTATATCCAATTTATCTCCAAACACAACATATTATTTTAGAGTTGGTACAATAAACTCAAAAAATGAAAAAAATTATTCTATTTATCTAACCACACCAACACATGCAAACTATCCAATTGAAAAACCACTTTCAAATCTAACAACATACTCAATGCAAATAAATTGGGATTCAAACTTAAATCCACTTGATACCCTTTATATCGCTGAGATATCATCAACAAATTTTTATGATTCAATAATCTCATCTCAAACATATAATACTTATGCAATATTTGAAGGATTAAATCCAAACACTACCTACTATCAAAGAATAACAGCAATAAGCAGAAACAATATTCCAACAGGTCCAATATATTTTACGCCACTTGCAACACTTGCATATAAACCAATAAATCTAAAAATATCTGCATCTACACATACTCTTACATTAAACTGGGACGACCCAAACAATGCCTTTGGCACATTATATCTTGCTGAAATATCCTCAACAAACTTCTATGATTCAATAATTTCATCAAAAACACTATTAAAATCATCAACATTTTACAACCTAAATGCAAACACCCCATACTACATAAGAGTTTCCGCCTTAAACTTTTCTGATTTTCGATCAGAGTATGAAACTGCTCTATCAACTACATATGTTGAAATACCAAAAATAAAGGATCCGACTTTCATAAATGTTCTTTTAGATGGTTTTACAGCACAATGGGATAATAATACAAACTCTATACATACAATTTATGTTGTTGAAGCTTCTACAAAAAGTGATTTTTCATTTATATTTAAATCCACTCAAACAAAACAAACACAATTTGTTTTTCCAGATCTAACTCCAAATACAAAATACTGGGTAAGAATCAAGGCAAAAGGAATAATACCTTCAAATGAAAGTAATTACTTATTGCTTGGAGAAATATCCACGCTATATAGAGAAGAAAAAATAATAAACAATCAAATAAATGAGATTGTATCAATACCCTATTCATATGGCAGTATAGAACTTGAAATACCTTCATACTCACTTGGAAGTGTTACAAAAGTTTTTATAGAACCTGAATTAAATCCACCTCCACCAACCTCAAATGTTGGGAAATTAACACCAACAGGATTTGCTGCAAGAATATGGATATATCCAATAGTACTATACAATGGGAAACTAATAGTAAGAATTCCATATAAAAATTTACCTCCATCAATTTCAAAAGAAAAACTTGTTATAGCAAGATACGACGAAAAAAGTGGAGTATGGGTAGTTCTCCAATCAAAAGTATATGATACATATGTTGAAGCAGAAACATACCATTTATCAATATTTCAAATAATGGAGCTTTCTCCCTCATTTGATATCTCAAATATAAAAATATATCCAAATCCATATAGACCAAACTCAAATTTAGGTAAACTTAGTTTTTCAAATATGCCTTCAAAGACAGAAATTTTTATATATACAATTACAGGTGATCTTGTTAAGAAAATTATTGCAAATGAAAATGGTTTTGCACAATGGGATGGCAAAAATTTAAATGGAAGAGATGTTTCAAGTGGAGTATATATAGTTTTATTTAAAACACCTGATGGAAGAAAAGTAACTAAAAAAATTGGAATAGAAAAATGAAATTTATAATTTTTTTAACAATTATAAGTGAGATAATTCTAAACGCATCATTTGATTATTCATCAAGAGGAACAACAGCACTTCAAACACTTAGAATAAACTCAAGCCCACGATGTTCAGCATTAGGAGAAGCCTGTGGTTCTGATATAAAAGATGCCTCAGCAGTAGAAATAAATCCAGCAAACCTTGTTATGATTAGAAATAACTCACTTTTTATTTCACACTCAAGTTTTTCAAATGATATAAAACTTGAAAATATCTCATACGCAAAAAAACTTTCAAGAAATTCAGGAGCCATTGGAGTTTCATTAAGAATTTTTAACTGGGGAAATATCGAAGAAACCGATTATTCAGCAAACACAATTGGAACATATAATCCTAAAGATACTGTTTTTACTCTTGGATTTGCAAATTATATATCTGGTATGACAAAGGATCCTTCTGAGAGATTTGCTTTCGGTGGAAGTGTAAAATTTATAAATACAAAGATAAAAAACAATGCTTCAGCAGTCTCTGCAGATGCTGCGTTAAAATTTCCTTCCTTATTTGAAAAAAAATTTATAGTTTCTATTGTTTTTTCAAATCTTATAGGAAGTATCAAAATGGATAAGGAAAGATATAATATTACTAAGATTTTTAGAATTGCTACAACAACACTGATATCTAAAAATATGACAATAAATTCAGACATAATAATGCCAGAAGATAGTTTTCTTTATTGGACACTTGGAACTGAAAACACAATAAACATCTCTAAAATATCATCTATAGCATTGAGATTTGGAATAAGTACTAGAAATATAAAAGATATGAATGGAAGCAGAGTTTTTAATTTTGGATTTGGAATAAAATATACTGGATATCAGTTTGATTATTCTTATTCACCATTTGGAGAACTTGGAGATATTCAAAGGATTTCAGTTTCAATTAAATTTTAAAAATTATTCTCTAGTATCTATCTTTGAAGCAATAAAAGTCCAAAATCCACTAACAAAAACAACAATAAGTGTTAAAAAAGGAATATAATTAAATGAAAAAAGATTCATAAGTGAAAGAACTCCTGATGTCGTTGCTTTAGAAAAACGATAAACAAAAGCATCAACAAACTGCTTTATTCTATATCTTGTATCATATGAAAATGGAATATAAAGTATCTCCTTTGATGCTCTATATATTGAGTAATCAAAAGATTTAAAAAGCATAAATAAAATTGATGCAGAAAAAAGTGATGGCTTTAAAAAGCAATATAATGATGTAAAAAGATGAATTAGAGGAATACCAAAAAGAACATATTTTATTTTAAACCTTTTAAGAAAATAAGGAGTTATCAAAAACTGAGTTACAAAAGATATTATATTTACTTTCATCCAAAAGCTTCCAAGATATGATGTTCTTGTATCAGTATCTGCTATTTCCTTTTTTACAAAATAAGAAAAATTAATATCAGAAAGTGTTGATACAACCTGCGCAGTAAAAACTATAAATGCAATAAAAAGTACAACTTTATTATCTTTTAGTATAGAAAGATGAAGGTGTCCTTTTTTCCCACCAGATTCATCATCTTCTGGTTTTGGTTCACCACTAATATTATAAGCATATCTAAAAAAGATATATGAAGGAATAAGTAAAAATGAAGAAAAAAGAATAAAAAAATTAGTTCCAATGTTTTTTGCAAATCTCAAAACAATATATCCACCAAGAAGTGATCCTAATGCCCCAAGTCCTGCAAGAGGTCCATTTATTATTCGTGCTTCCTCTTGTTTTAAAATACTATTTATATATGACCAATACATCTCTGAAAGAACCATTACATATGCTTCCTTAAAAACAATTATAAAAAAAATAAAAAATTTTATCTTTAAACTAACAAAATAATAAAGAATAATCATTGACAAAAAAGAAAAAAAGAAATAAATCCCCATTGCAAATCTTGCACCATATTTTGAAAGTAGAAAACCATAAAGATATATTAATAGTAATAAGAAAAAAGGTGTTATAAAAAGTGCATATGTTTTATCTACTGCTGAAAATCTTGATAAAAATATTGACTCAGAACTTGATCTAATAAACTCATATCCCATAAAACAAAACATAGCAGAAAATCCTGCAAGAAGTGATGAAAAACCATATATCCTTCCTCTATCAGTTTTAAGATAATTAATTAAAGATATCATTTTATCTCCTCTAAATAATCAATACGAAATTAATTTCTATTAATATGAACCAACTAATCAAATAAAAAAACATCAATACTTAAACATTCCATTCTCATATATTGTTATTGTTTTTCCATTTTTAAGTTTGGCAGTGACAATTTTATCTTCTGTATTTATCAAGTCCCAATGAATTGAAGAATCATTAAAGCCAAGTTTTCTTTCCATTGCTTTTGTTAGTTTTCCTACATTTCCAGAATATGTATCTTTATATGAAGAACCTATTGCAATATGGCAATTGCCATATTTTCCACCATGATTTTCATCAAAAAGTATATCTGCCATAAATTTATCAATCCTTGAAAATCTAACATCTGTAAGTGAAAACTCTCCAATTCTTTTTGCCCCTTCATCAGTATTCATTATCTTTACAAGATACTCTTCTCCTTCAGATGCCTTTATATCAACTGCTTTTCCTTCTTTAAACTCAAGCCTTATATCTTTTATATAATTTCCACCACGATAGGTTTCAAGATTTGCAAAATAAACACCCTCAGTATATCTTGCATCAGGTGAAGTAAATATCTCAAAGGAAGGTATATTATGCCCACTTCCTCCAAGAAATCTTCTTTTCTCACCAAGTTTTATTTTAAGGTCAGTTGATTTTGATCTTACATAAATTTCATCTATTGGAAGTGAATTTAAGTATTTTTTAATCTCAGAAATATTTTTAAAAACCTCATCCCATTTTTTAACAGGATCTTTTTCATCAAGAAAACATGCTTTTATAATCTGATCAGTATAATCATTAAGACTTAATTTTGCTTGTTTTGCCAATTCTTGAGTTGGATAAGTGCATAGTGTCCAGCCAAAAAGCCCTTTTGCTTCTCTTTCATTCATAATATCTCTTAAAAACTTTCTTGATTTTGCAAAATCAGCTTGTTTTTTAGTATCAGTTCCTTTTAAGTGAGTAAGAGAAGATGGAGCATGAATATAGATATTTCCATTTAGTTTTAAGTAAAATTCTTTCTCACCAGGAGCAATAAATGATATCTGTTTATCATCTGCAAAAGTAAAAAAACTTTTTTCCAGATCGGGAGTTTGCATAAATCTAAAAACTACATTAAATTTTCTCTCAATAAGTTTCCTATAAACAGCTTCACCAAGTTTTGCCCCTTCTATATCGCATCTTACAAGTATAATATCATATGGTTTTAGGTTCTTATTTGCTGTTTTAAGTCCCCATATAAGAACCTCAGCATATTTTTCTATAATTTCATTACTCATCATAATTCCTCCTTTATTCATTTTCTACATACAAAACTTTTCAGTTCAGAAAAATAATAATCATAAGAAAGATTATCATCAAAAAAAGTCATCAAATCCAAATATTTCTTTTGTTCAAAAATATACTTAACAACCATCATATACTCAAAATCCTTATATTCAACATTTTGATTTTGATTTGATGAATTGCAAATATCATATCTATCAAATTTTTGGATCTCATCCGAAATATATTTTGAATAACCAATTATCTTCCACTCTGGAATTACAAGATACTCAAGAATTGTTTTCTTACTCAAAATAAATTCTCTAACAAAAATTTCATTAATTTTTTCATTTAAACTGATATCTGAATTTAAAAATTTCTTTTTTGAAATTTCAATGGGATATATAACAGCATAATTTCTAAAAGGATTTACCCAAATAAAATCTTTCTTAAATAATGAAAAGAAATTAAACCACTTTTCAGAAGGAGTTATAAAAATATTAAATTCAAAATTACAAAAATCTTTCCTAAAACAAATATTTTCAATAACCTCACATAAACTCTTAACATCCAAATTTTTATGATTGTAATAAATCTTTATTTTTCCACATCTATAATTTTCCTTAATAAAAAATGAAGGATTTATTTCAACAAAAAAAATACCAAGAAAAATTATAAACAAAAATAAAAAATACCTCATATTATTTTCTTACAAGATACCATATAATAAGAGCAATTATAAATGAAATTAATTTTATCTCCCAGTTTTCTGTAAAATATCTTTTCATATCTATACCTTTTCAGTTCTTCTAAAAACAGTTTTTTGATACTTTGAACTATAAATATTAATTAATTCCTTCTCAATTATATCAGGCTCAACCCTTACCATTAAATTCCCATTTCTTGCAACAGATATATTCCCTGTCTCCTCAGAAACAACTATTGCAATTGCATCGCTCTCCTCAGTTATTCCAACAGCACTTCTATGTCTCATACCAAGAATCTTAGAAATATTTATATTTTCACTTAAAGGAAGTTGGCAAGCAGCCGCAATAAGTCTATTCCCAGAAATTATCACAGCTCCATCATGAAGTGGCGTATCTTTATAAAAAATAGTTAATAGAAGTTCTTTTGAAACCTCTCCGTTTATAATAATACCTGTTTTAATATAATCTCCAAGACCCATATTCTGTTCAAGAACAACCAACATCCCCATTTTTTTTTCACTTGCAACTTTAATTGCCTCAATTAAATGAGATATAAATGAGTATTCAGATGGAAGTAATACTTTTGAAAAAGGACTTGTTCCAAGATTTGCAAGCGTATTTCTAATCTCAGGTTGAAAAACAATTATTAAAATAAATATTCCTGCAAACCAAAAATTGCCAAGAAGCCAAAATGTTGCACGAAATCCTAAAAATTTAGCAAGGAAAGTAAGTATTGCAAGTAAAAAAAATCCCCAAAGTATCTGAACAGCTTTTGTTCCCTTTAAAATTAATATTAACTTGTATACAAGATAATAAACTATAAAAACATCAAGAATTTCTTTTAAGTAAAAAACTCCCCTCTCCATTTTTTCTTTTTTTGTTACCCCTGATTTATCAAAATATCAAGTTCTTCCCCAGTTATTGTTTCTTTTTCAAGTAATTTTTCAACTATTCTATCAAGAATAACCTTGTTTTCAATTACTATATTTTTTGCTTTAAAATAACAATCACTAACTATTCTTTTAATCTCGTCATCAATATTTTTAGCTGTTTCATTTGAATAATTATGTTGTTTAACAATATCTCTTCCTAAAAAAACTTCTCCTTCATCTTTTTTAAGGTAAAGAGGTCCAATTTTTTCACTCATTCCAAATTCCATAACCATTTTCTGTGCATAAGTTGTTGCCTTAAAAAGGTCATCTATAGCGCCAGTTGTAATCTCACCAAAAACAGTTTCTTCTGTTGCTCTTCCTGCCAAAAGAACAGTCAATTTTGAAAGAATTTCAGATTTTGAAGTTAGATACTTATCTTCTTGTGGAAGTTGAAGGGTATATCCCAAAGCAGGTCCTCTTGGAATTATTGAAATCTTATGGACAGGATCTGTGTCTTTTAATTTCCTTGCAACAAGAGCATGCCCTGCCTCATGATAGGCAATAATTTTTCTTTCTTTTTCATATATAATTCTTGATTTTCTCTGTGGACCTGCAACAGCTTTTTCTATTGCCTCTTCAATATCTAAAAACTCAACCTCATTTTTATTTTTCTTTGCTGCAATTATTGCTGCCTCATTTATTATATTGGCAAGATCAGCGCCAGCAAAACCAGGTGTTCTTTGAGCAACAATTTTTAAATCAACACTTGGGCTAAGCTTTATTTTCTTTGCATGAACTTTTAATATTTCATATCTCCCTTTAAGATCAGGAACAGGCACATGGATTCTTCTATCAAATCTACCTGGTCTAAGCAAGGCAGGATCAAGCACATCAGGTCTATTTGTTGCTGCAATAAGAATTATTCCCTCCTTAACCTCAAAACCATCAAGTTCTATCAATAACTGGTTTAATGTCTGCTCTCTCTCATCATGCCCACCACCAATTCCAGCAAATCTATGTCGTCCAACAGCATCAAGTTCATCTACAAATATTATTGCTGGAGCATTCTTTTTGGCTCTTTCAAAAAGATCTCTAACCCTTGCAGCACCAACTCCAACAAACATTTCAACAAACTCTGATCCGCTTGCGCTAAAAAAATTAACATTTGCTTCACCAGCAACTGCTCTTGCAAGAAGAGTTTTCCCAGTACCAGGAGCCCCATATAAGAGAACTCCTTTGGGAAGTGTTCCGCCAAGGGTTTTATATTTATCAGGATTTTTAAGATAATCAACAACATCTATAAGTTCTTCTTTTGCCTCATCACAACCAGCTACATCAGCAAATGTAACTCTGTTTTTCTTTGGATCAATTTGTCTTGCTCGAGATTTTGCAAAATTCATTGCTTGCTTTCCAGTAATATTTGCTTGTCTAAAGAATATAAACCACCATGCAAGAATAAAAAGAAGTATCCATCCTATATTCAATAATACTGATGTTATCCATGTTCTATCAGCAACACCACTAAATGTTTCAACCCCATTTTCTTCCATATCTTTAACAAGAGCTGGATCATTTAATGGAAGTGCTCTAAATCTAACAGTTTTATCACCTTCAATAAACTCGCCTCTTATAATATCATTTGAAATATAAACTTTTTTTACTTCCTTTTTTTTGAGTTTTGATTTAAAGTATGAATAAGGAACCTCTTTTTCTTTTTCAGTAAATAAAAGAAAATTATAAATACCAGCAAAAATAAAGAAAATAAGCATCCACATCATTATCTGTTTAAATGAATTCATTTTTCTCATATAACCTCATCTTTTAAAACTCCTATATAAGGAAGATTTCTGTAATACTCATTATAATCAAGTCCATATCCTACAACAAATTTATTAGGTATATCAAAGCCAACATATTTAAGAGTAACATTAACTTTCCTGCATGAAGGTTTATTTAAAAGTGTACATACTTCTATTGATTTTGGCTTTCTTGTTTTTAGCGTTTTTAAAAGATAATTTATTGTAAGCCCAGTATCAACAATATCCTCAACAACTATTACATCTTTGCCTTCAATTGGCTGCCTCAGATCAAGAAGGATTCTAACGATACCGCTTGATTGCTTTCCTTCATAAGATGAAACCATCATAAAATCAATATTAGTATCAAGTTTAACATTCTTAACAAGATCAGAAAGAAAAACAAAACATCCTTTAAGAATCCCAATTAAAAAAATATCCTTTTCTTCATAATCCTTTGTTATTTCAGAAGCAATTTCTTTTATTCTTTTCTCAATCTGTTCTCTTGTTAATAATATCTCACTTAAATTTTTATGCATATAAATATTTTACCTTTTTTGTAAAACAATACAAAATATAAGAAACCTCAAAGACACTTGACAAATCAAGTCTTTTGATTATAATAGTAATGGAGGAGGTTTTATGAAAAAAATTTTTTTATTCACAATAATAATTTTCGTCATCTCAAGAGTATATTTATTTGCAAGTAATGATATTAGTATTGATTTAAAATCAGTAAAAGAAACAAATACTCCTTCTCCAAAACCAAGTATAGATAGTGGCAAATCAAATGATATTAATCTATTTTTAAATTCTCTTGATAGAATTTGGGGAACTTCAAATGAAAATCCAAAAGAAATATATCTCTCAAAATCTATTGAAGAAACAGATAAAACTGTAATTTATAATTTTGATCTAAATAAAATTCTTGATAAATATTTATATACTCCAATTAAGTTTAAAACCTCAAAACAAACTGAAGTAATTATGAGTATTTCAAAATCAGATAACTGCCCTTTCAGTGACTCTTGTAGTGAAGGTGATAAATTTTTACTTACCTTAACATACAATAATACAACAGATTTTATTCCTATAAAGAAAATAATAAATGTTGGTTTCTTAATGAGTGGTTCTAAAACAATTACTATAGATGATGAACAATATACATTTAAAATCTATGGTTCTATAGCTAATCCAAATAAAAGTAAAATTGAAGTAAAGGGACCGTCAGGTGTAGTTTTAAGTAAAGAACTTGGTGAAATTTTAAATGTTTTTTCAAACTTTGGATATAAAGCAGTTCTTAATAAAGAGTATAGAATAGTTTATGGAAGAAAAATATTTTGTGATAATGAAAACTATAAATTTTTAAAAGGAAAAAAGGTATTTATCTTTGAATATCCAGTAAATCAAAATTCAGATTATTTTGGTATTGACGAAACTTCATATAATGGAAAAGAATTTTATTTTGAAAGCATAGGTAAAAATTATAAATTTAAACTTTTAAATGGAATTTTAACTATAAGCAAAAACTAATTTTCTAAATATTCTTTTAACTATTTTTTATTTATAAGCATCAAACTTGAAAAAAAAGGTTAGTTTTTTATTATTCTTCTTCTAATTTCATAAAGACATATTCCAGTTGCAACTGATACATTTAAACTATCAAAGTTATCAGATTGTGGTATTTTTATAAGTTCATCACAATGCTGTTTTGTCTTAGAATGCATCCCTTCTCCCTCAGAACCAACTACAATAAGTAGTGGAAAATTAAAATTTACATCAATTATATTTTTACCATTAATATCGGCACCATAAACCCAAAAACCTTTATCCTTAAGATAAATTATTGCTTGATTTATATTAACAACCCTTACAAATTTTATTTTCTCTATTGCTCCACAAGCTATTTTTTCAACAGATGGTGTTATGCTTGCATTTCTATTTTCCGAGAAAACAATCGCACCAACACCCATACAAACAGCAGTTCTTATTATGTTCCCAAAATTACCAGTATCAGTAATAGAATCAACACAAAGCCATACTGTATTTTTTATATTTGCTTCAGTATTAATAGCCTCATCTATTGAATAATACTTAACATCTTCAATCTCAAGAATAATATTTTGATGATTTGCTTTCTTTGTAAGTTTATCAAGTAGTTTTTTGGGAGCAAACTGAACAGGAATCTTTTTTTTATTTGCAAGTTTTATTATATCCATAAGTTTCGATCCAGAAGTATTTTCAACTATAAGTCGATAGATTTTTCTTGAAGAATTTGCAAGAACTTCAGAAACAGTATTTACTCCATATATATATTTTTTCATTCAATCTCCTTATTTCCAAAAGACATCCCTATACTTATTGCGCTTTTAACTTCAAATGAGTTTTTATCAACCCTTTTTAATTGGCCTATTGCATCCTTTAAATCAACTTCAATAAATTCTTGTCCTTTTATTGCAACCATTTTCCCAAATTTTTTTTCTTCAACCATTGATGCAGCTTTTGCTCCAAAACAGGTTGAAAGCCACCTATCAAAAGAAGTAGGTATCCCTCCCCTTTGAAGATGTCCTAAAACTACAACTCTTGTTTCAAATCCAGTACTTTTTTCAATCAACTCAGCTATTTTATATGAAACACCACCAAGTCTTATCGGATCTGTTGATTTTTCATCAACCCTCATTACAACAAAATCTCCACCAACTCTTTTTGCACCTTCAGCAACAACAACAATTGAAAAATTTTTTCCCCTAACTTTTCTCTTTTTAATGTATTCAACAACATCTTCTTCCTTATATTCAATCTCAGGAATTAAAACTAAATCTCCTCCACCTGCTATTGCTGCTCTTAAAGCAATCCATCCAGCATATCTTCCCATCGTCTCAACTATCAAAACCCTATCATGTGATTCAGCAGTTGTATGAACTCTATCAACAGCCTCTGTTGCAACACTTAAAGCCGTATCATAACCAAATGTATAATCAGTTACTGCAAGATCATTATCTATAGTTTTAGGAACACCTATTACTCCAAATCCCATCTCAAAAATTTTAAAAGCCATATTCTGAGTTCCATCACCACCTATAGTAATCAAACATTCAAGTTCATGATACTTAAAAATTTCTTTAACCATATCAGAAAGATCTTTTGGTTCCTCCGGAGATCCATAAGGTGGTAGAGTATATTTAAAAGGATTTGCTACATTATTTGTTCCAAGTATTGTCCCCCCTTTTGCAATTATTCCAGAAACAACTTTATCATCAATTTCCATAAAATCATTTTCAATAAAACCCTTAAAACCATCTTTAAATCCTATGACTTTATATCCTTTTCTTAAAAGCGATTTAGAAACAGATCTTATGACTGCATTAAGTCCTGGACAATCTCCTCCTGCTGTAATTATTCCAACTTTTTTCATAGTACCTCCATATTATACTTTCAATCAAAAATATCAGAAACTTTACAATAAAAGAAAACTTTCCTCTCTTTGAGTTGATATTATATAGATAAAAACCGAAGACAAATACATCAGATTTATTAGACGAAAATAATCAAAATCATAATGTATCTGATATCCATCATAAGAATTTGGATCAAGAAAAAGAAATCCAATTCTCTTATCTCCTTCAATATATATGCTGTAATATGATCTCGCTTTTAAAAACTTATTACCTAATATTTTTGTAACCATCCATACTAACGGATAATCATCTCTAATTACAAGAATTTCTTTATCATCTTCATCATAACAAACCCATTCCCTTTTAAATAAACTTCCTCTTCTTTTTACTTTTGTAACACTTCTACCTTGAGAATTCTTAACAATAAAAGAATCATTTTCTTTAACAGTAGTAGTAATTAAATTCATCTGGGAATCTTTTATAACAAGAATTCTATTTTCTTTTGCCTTACTATAAACTCCATAAAGTATCATAATTATAAAAGGCAATTCTATAAAAGAAATAATATAAGAACCAAGTGGAAGTGAAAGTATAAGGTTTTGAAAAAAATTAGCCTTAATAAATTCAGAAAGGCTCCAGATTATATGAAGATACATTATAAAACTAATTCCAATTGTTGTAAACTTCTTATATGAATGATTATAATGAGCAGAGAGAAATTGGTTTGTTCTTGTAATTATTTGATAAAGTGTTTCTTCAAGCATTCTTACCCTTATAACAATTATTGGGAAAAAGAAATCAGGTGGCATATCCTTTGGATATGGTTTCATCTTTGGGTTTGAATATGAAGAAAACTTTAATTTAAAAATAAAAATTGTAACAAAATAAATTATTACTAATGAAAGAACAAAGTATTTATTTAAAGGTTTTCTTTCAATAATTACCTTTTTATCTTTTGATTTATCAAGATAACCCATAATACTTGAAATTAGATTTTTATCTTTCTTTGTGTTTTGAGTTGAAATAAAATTATCTTCTATTTTTTCTTTCTCAACAACACTAGATACAATTAAACTTTGAGTTACCTCTGTTGTTGTAGAAACCGACGATTCCAAAACAGAAAAAGAAGTTATTGTAAGAGTACTTGTGCTTAGGTCTGAAATTGATATAAATCCTACATTTGGTTCCTTTTCCTTTTTTGCAATTGGTTTTGCCTTTGGTTTTGGTTTAGGCTTTGCAATAGGAATTTCTATTTTTTCTCCTTCTTTTCTAAATTTAAATATCAAATTTTTAAAAATCTCTTCAGAAATACCACTTGCAATAACTGTAAAACTCATTTGAGAGTAAGTAAATAAACTTACAATATTTATCTTGGTATCTGTATAATAAAAATAATATGCCTTTGAAACACTATGTATTGATGCAGTTTTAATTTCTGATGGTTTAAGCCCTTTTGAAAAAATAGATTCTTTTTGCTTTGAAATCATTGAGTTTAAATAAAAATCAGAAAGTTCATCCTCCATCTTTATAAATTCTATATATGAACCATTTTTTTCAATTCTAAAAACTGAGTTTGGATCTGTTCCTTTTACTTGACTCCAACCATCATCAAAATCAAATACAAAATCTAAAAATTTATATTCAGCACAAAAAGAATAAACATTAAAACATATAACTAAAAGAAATGCTACAAATCTCATACAAATTATATTATATCTTTTTTAAAAACACCATTATTTGTAAGCGTCCATAACATATTGGACTTTTTAGAATTGTTGATAACTTCTTCAAGATAATATTTTAATGACAGTTTGTTATTCAGAGACCTATGCGCCTTCTTCGTGTTATAGCATATCAAATATTCC
>Ga0209691_1000252_pt1 | contig 39350 bp, 51 predicted proteins | sample YNPMSBMetaG_FD_187120 | JGI IMG/M metagenome (GOLD analysis project Ga0209691, IMG submission 187120) | Anoxygenic and chlorotrophic microbial mat microbial communities from Yellowstone National Park, USA - YNP MS-B MetaG (SPAdes) (version 2) ... | reverse complement strand
GTTGGAGCTGTATCGGTTGAAGACGGGGGTGAGCTGGTATGAGGCCAAGACCGCGATAGTTCGCGACGCCATCCGAACCTACCTGGCGCATCGTGTCTATGAGTTTGCCTCAACTGCGTAAGTCCTATTACATTTATGGCGGAGGTGTTGTATTGGCCTGCTTCTATAGTGCATTGAGTTATTGAAATATCGTACGAGTTAAGGATGTCTACTCGTGCCCCCTCTATATCGCCTGACGATGTCACAACAGGGGTATTGGCAAATGCAGCGGGGAAAAGCCAATATTTTGGGCGGTATTTGTAGTTTGTATCATTTCCTATCACAATGCTATTAAACGATGAATCAGAGTGAGAGGCCCAGCAAATCTGCGTACCGTCCGCGAACCGGATATAGGAGCCGTTGGAGTTGGAGCCGTACACCGCACCAGCCGTGGCCCAGGGGGACCAGGTACCTCCGGCGTACTGCCGCCGATAAATACCAGGGTCGCTGCCTTTGGGAATGTATATCTGGGTGGTGACCCCCGATGTTTTGAAGACCACCAGGTGCCCCTGCTGAGCCACGGCGGGCGGCGTGTTGGCGCTGCCGGTTCCGAAGGCCCCGCTCGCCACCTCATACGTGCCCGCATCGGTGAGGGTACTCCAGTTTACGGCGCTGTTCAACAACCCCCTGTCCAGGTATGCGTCGCTGGCGGCGAGGGCCCCAGCGCTGTTTAGCAAGGGAAGACCGTTGGGCTGACCCAAGATGGCGGGGGCGAGCTTGGCAAGCGTGACTGCCCCGTCGGGGTGGTCCAGCGTTGCAGCGTTGCGGTGAGCGGAGAGGGTCGTGTCTCCTTGGTTGCTTTCCAGCGTGCTCACCCGCCCCGCGAGCCCCGCGATCGTATCCGGTGGCGTGGCGTCCCAGGACAATCCCAAGATGGCCCCGGTGCGGTTCTTCAGCCGCTCGGTGCGATTGAGAAGACGCTGAAACAGAACCTCCAGCGGCCCGATTCTCCGGGGCTCGCCTGGAATGGGCACCTCAAAATCCGTCTCCCAGCGGTCTTCAGGTGTTAAGTTTCTTGGCATTCTTACCTCCTATGGGTATATCTGTACGGGCTCAGGACCCCAGACATCGCCGTCTTCATCCCACACCGCTCCGTCGTCCCAAGCGTCCCGGGGTCCCGGGATGTAGTAAATGGACCGCACGCGGGCGTGGGCGGGCTTTACCTCCCTGACCAGTTCCGGCACGCGCTGAAGTTCCGCCCCGTTTAGGGTGTAGTCCCAGGTGCTGTCGTCGTCCCACGCTCCCACCCCGTCGTCCCAGCGGTCCGTGGTGAACTCCGGGCGGTAGGGCCAGAGGTAGAGGGAGAACTCGGCCCAGATGGAGGGATCGTCTTGGAAGTGCTCGTGGATGTGGGCCTCGTAGCCCGCCGCCTCCAGCCACAGGCGCATCCCGGGCAGGGTGCCCCCGAGGAGCCAGAAGCGCACGGCATACACCACCCGGTTCCGGAAGGCGGCTTCCAGCTCCCCTTGGAAGCGGGAGATCCCCCTCCCCCGCCCCACCTCCTCCAGGAAGGCCCCCTCGGCGTGCTGGGGCAGGGCCTGGCGGAAGAGGGCCAGGGTCTCCTCCACGGCGGAGGCCTCCAGGGCCCCCAGCATCCGCACCGTCCCGTCCGCGGCCCCGCCCTCCCGGGGGTAGCGCCCCGGGGGGAGGAGGGACAGAAGATGGCGGTAGAAGGCCTCGGCGAGTTCACTCAACTACGCTCACCTCCCCGGGGACGAGGAGCTCGTCCTGGGCCGGGACCACGGGGGCGGCCGGGGTGAGGACCTCCACCGCCTCGAGACCCCCCCGATCGTGCAGGTAGTCCATGAGGCGGGAGGGCCAGAAGGTCTCCCCGATGCCCAGGCCGTGGAGGAAGTCCAGGGCCCAGGAGCGCCAGGCCTCCAGGGGCGGGCTTCCCGGCAGGCGGTGCAGGCGGAGGGAGAGGTTGAGGGTCCTAGGGGTGGGGTCCCGGACCAGGGCGTCCGCGGTCACAGGGCGGCGCTCATCCACCAGGGCCTGGACCCGGGCGATGAGCTCAGGGGAGGGGAGGCCTCGGGCCGGGGCGATGACCACGTCCACGGTGCCCTGGCCCCGGGGATGCTGGTCCAGAACCTTCACCTTCCGCACCTCGGGCACCTCCAGGGCCCAGCTCATGTAGGCGTGGTAGGTGCTCCCCCGGCTCAGAGCGGGCCAGGAGAGGAGGAGGCGGGCCCGGAGCTCCTCGTCCGTCTCCCCGTCCTGCCCCGCCTCCAAGACCTCCACCACCTCCAGGCGCTCCAGGCCGGGCACCACGGTCACGGGGTAGAGGACCGCCCCCACGGGCAGGGTGTAGCGGCTTCCCACCCCCTCGCTCACCCCTTCCACCAGGGCCTCGGGGGCGTAGGGGCCCTGCACCCGGTAGCGGAGCTCTCCCAGGCCCACCAGGGCCCCAAGGGGGAAGGTGCCCGAGGCCGAGGCCAGGCAACGGAGGCGGAGGCGGGCGGGACGGGCGGGCTTCCGCTCCAGGCCCATCCCCTTCGCGTGCTCGTCCAGCCAGGCCCCCGTGGCCCGGGTGACCAGGAGTTGGGGGGCCAGGGCCCGGGCGAAGGCGCGGGCCTCCAGGGAGGCCTGGGCGGCGAGGCGCAGGTAGGTGCCGAAGGCGCTGAAGGCGTCCGGGTCCCGCACGGGGAAGCCCTCAGGCAGGAGGGCCACGAGCCGCGCCACCTCCTCCTCCAGGTCGGGTAGGGGCGGGATCAGGTCAGCCACGCGTCACCTCCAGGGGCCAGGGCAGGAGGAGGCTCAGGGCCTCCTCCGCGAGGCGGGCGGTGAGGTGGAGGTCCCTCTCCGTCCACTCCCCCCAAGCCTCCAGGACTCGGGCGTCTTCCAGAAGGGTCCTCTCGGCCTCCTGCAGGACCTCGGTGCGGGTGAGGTCGTCCAGGGGGGCCCCCACGTAGTCCAGGAGGTCCGAGCCCTCCAAGGGGAAGGCCCAGTGGCTCCCCCGGGGGGAGAGCAGGCGGGCGAGGAGGTCCTGCCTGAGGACCTCCATCCCCTCCGCCAGGGCCGCATCCCCCCTGGGGGAGAGGAGGACGTCCCCGTCCTGCCACTTCCAGTCCCGGTACACGGCTCACCCCGAGTAGACCTTGCCGCTGCCCCCGATGATCTGGCCCACGGCGCTCCCCACCCGCACCGGGTCCCCCACCCGGGCCACGGGGGGGCCGCCCCCGGCCAGCTCCACCCGGGGGGCGTCCACCCGCACCACCGCCGTGCCGTAGAGCTCCACGGTGCCGTCGGGCTTCAGGCGGAGGTGCACCCCGGGGGCCGCCTGGACGTGGATCTCCCCGTCGGGGCGGAGGCGGACCCAGGTGTCGGCGTCCCGCTGCACCAGGTACTCCCCGGGCTCCACCTGGGGCAGGCTCCTCCCTTCGGAGAGCACCCCGTCCACGTAGGGGTAGGCGGGGTTCCCGTCGTAGTAGGCCACCCGCACGATGGCCCCCACCTCGGGCAGGGCGTAGACCCCCCGCCCGTGCCCCACCCAGGGCACGTCCAGGGGGACGTCCCGGAGGAAGGGCCGGGCGGGGTCGGGCCGGCCGTCCGGGGTGAGGGGCTCCAGGTCCACGCTGTAGCGGCACGCCCCCGGCGGGCCCGCCACCCCCGCCTCGGAGCGCACCGCCATCACCCGTGCCTTGTGGGGGAGGTGGGTTCGGGCGGCGAGCTCGGGCCAGAGGGCCTCCACGAGCCGCCTCAGGGCCAGGTGGAGCCTGGAGGTCATACCGCCCTCCCGTAGACCTCGTGCACGGCTTCCCGCCCGGAGAGGTGGAGCCGGTGCTCCACCACCCTCAGGACCCCTCGGAAGCCAGGGTGGTCCACCTCCAAGAGGTGGTACAGGCGGAGGCGGGGCATGGGGGGGAGAAGCAGGTAGTAGCGCCCCTCGGCGAGGCGCCGGAGGACGGCCACCTCCTCCGCTACCCGGTGCCGCACGGAGGCGTGGGGGCTCCCGTCCAGGGGGCCGATGTAGAGGGTCCCGCCGTCCAGCTCGTGGAGGACGTCCTCCTTCCCCCAGGCCCTCAGGGCGTGGAGGGCGGCCTCCCAAGCGGGAAGGCGGGGCAGGGCGTAGTGGCGCTTGGCCTCCCCCTGGCTTTTGATAAGGGCCTTTCCCCCACAGGACCCCTGAACCCAGCCCAGAACCTCCTCCAGGCGGACGTCCTGAAAGCCCTGGGGCCCCACGGGCCGCCGCCACTCGGAGAGCCCCCAGAGGGCCCACTCCTGGGCGGGCAGGCGGGCCACCGCCTGCCCCGCCAGGAGGGGCTCGTCGTCCAAGAGCAGGCGGGAGGGCGGGCGCTCCAGGCCCCGGACGAGCCCCCACCGCCAGGGGACGTGGGGGCTTTCCGCCACCTCCACCAGGGAGGGGACGCCCTCCGGGGTCCTGGGCCTAGGTAGGTGGAAGAGCCTCACCGGCCACCTCCCGCCGCGGCGGCGCCCGCCCGATCCCCGGCGATGAAGCCCCGCAGGAAGGCCGGGGGCTCCGCGGGCTTCCGCGCCTCGCTGTTCCTCCGGGCCTGGGCGCTCCCGGGGGGCGGGCCCGCCACCCGGCCTTGGGCCGCGGCCTGGCCCAGGGCCTTCCCCTCTTCCGCGTTGGCCTGGGCGATGGCCTCCCGGGGCTCCACCTGGGTGAGCTCCAGGACGGCCTCCATCCCCTCCTCTCCCCCGAGCTCCCGGGTGGTGAGTCGGGCGAAGAGGGCCTTCTCCACCCCCCGGGCCGCCAGGTGGGGGTGGACCACCCGGAGGGGCTCGGTCTTGCTCTTGGCGAACTTGGCCTGCAGCTTGCGGGCCTCGGCCAGGGGGTCCTGACCCGCCAGGCGCAGGGTGATCCGCACCCGGAAGTCCCGATACCCCCGCATCACGTGCACGTCCCCGGCCCGGTTCTCCCGGGGGATGGACTCTATGGAGTTCTCCCCTTCCACCTCCACGGCCACCACCACCCCGGGCAACTCCTCGCCGTCCAGGCGGAGCCGGTCTCCCGTGGCGAAGCGCAGGTAGGGCATCCTAAGCCTCCATGTAGGGCAGGAAGAGCCGCTTGAGCTCCTCCAGGAACTCCTGGGCGTCCCGCACCCCGGGTAGCTCCAGCCGCTCTATGCGGATCACCTGCTGGACCTGCCTGGCCTCCCGGGAAGGGGCGGTCCCTGGGGGTTCTGCGGGGGCCTGGGAAGGGGGCGGAGGCACCTCGGGGAACCTCCACCCCCCGGGAAGCGCCGCCTCGGGAAGCCGGGGCAGGGGCACCTCGGGAACCTGGGGCGTCTCCAGCCGGGAGGTGGCTGCCTGGGCCAGGGCCTCCGCCTGCTGGGCCACCCGGGGGACCATGTTCTGGAGCCCCACGGCCAGGCCCAGGGCTGCCATCACCCCCAGGTGGGCCATGACGCGGGAGGGGGAGCGGATTCCGAGTCGCCTCTTAATGGCTTCCCAGACGGAAGAGGCCAGGTTCTCCACCGCCTTCACCGGGGCGAACGCCCAACTCTTGATGCCCTCCACCAGGCCCTGGACGAGCTGCCCTCCCACTTGCTTCATGCGGTCCACGAGCCCCCGTAGCCAGGCCAGGGCTTGCTCCAGCCCGCTCCGGATGGCGTCCCAGGCCACCCCGGCGAGCCTCAGGGGGACGGAGAGGACTGCCCTCAGCCCTTCCCAGACCCTGAGGGCCCCCTGCCGCGCCCGGTCCAGGTTCAGGGTGAGGAGGCCCACCACCACGTCCACGAAGCCCCGGATCACCCGCACCACCCCGGCCAAGCCCTCCCCGAAGATGGGGGCGAGGCGCTGGAGGAGGCCCCGGAGGAAGCCGAAGAGGAAGCCCAGGCCGAACCCCAGGGCGTACATGACCCGGTCCCAGGCGGGGAGCACCCCGGCCAGGGAGGCCTGGAGGCTCTCCCCCACGGGGCGGAAGAGGCCCGCCAGGGCCTCACCCAGGCTCCGGAGCTCGGCCAGGACCGGGGCGAAGGCCCCCCGTAGGGCGTTCAGGGTGTCCATGACGCCCTGCCGGAAGGTCACGCTGGCCTGCCAGGCCTGGCGGAATAGGGCCACCGTCCCCGCGAGGGCGGTGAGGAGGAGGCCCAGGGGGTTCAGGAGGACGGCCCGCCCCAAGTAGAGCAGCGCCCGCCCGGCTAGGACGGCCCCCTGGGCGAGGGCGCCGAAGGCCCCCCGGAGGAGGCCCGCCGCGCCCAGGCGGGCCATCTCCCCCCGCAGAAGGGCGAAGCCCAGGGAGAGGCCGCGGAGCTGGCGCGTGAGGCTTCCCGCCGCCCCCTGCAGGGCCAGGAGGCCGAGCCTCGCCTGGGCGGAGGCGAAGCCGATGGCGGCCAGGCTCCCCACCACCAACCCCCCGAGGACGAGGAGGCCCCCCAGGACCCCGAGCACCCCCACCACCGCGCCCCGCAGGAGGGGGAAGCGCTCCAGGAGGTCGGAGACGCGGTGGATGAGGCCGGTGAGCCGCTCCACCACGGGGGTCACGATGGGCAATAGCGCGTTCCCCAGGACGATCCACACCCGCTCCAGGGCGTTCCTGAGGAGCTGGAGCTGGTTTTTGAGGGTCTGGCTCCGGTTTTGGAACTCCTGGAGGACGCTCCCCGTGTACCGAGCGGGGTCGGCCACCAGGCCGAGGGCCGTTCGCAGGGTCCCCAGGGACCCCACCAGCTTGGCGATGTCGTCGGCGTACTCCATGCCGAAGAGGTCGGTGAGGAGGGTGAGCTGGTCGGGAGCGGCCCGGAGGCGGTTCAGGAAGTCCAGGATGGCCCCGGCGGCGTCCCGCCTCAGGGCCTCCTGGAGCCCCCGCGCGGTGAGGCCCAGGCGGGCCAGGGCCTCCTGGAAGGCTTTGGGCTGGGCGGGGGCGGTAGCCAGGCGCTGGAAGAGGGCGTTGAGGCCCGTGGCCGCCACCTGGGGGGCGGTGCCCAGGGCGAGGAGGCTCGCCCCGAAGGCCGCCACCTGCTGGCCCGTGAGCCCCAGGAGCTTCCCCGTGCCGCCCACCCGGCGGAGGACTTCCATGATCTCGGGGGCGGTGGCGGCCATGTTGTTGGACAGGTAGTTGATGGCGTCCGCCACCCGCATCACCTGGGGCTGGGTGAGCTCCAGGACGTTCCTCAGCTTGGCGAGGGCGTCCCCCGCCTCTTGGGCGGTGATGCCGAAGGCCACCCCCACCCGGGCCGCGTCCCGGGTGAAGCGCACGAGCTCCCCGAAGGGGATGCCCGCCTGGCCCGCGGCCGCGGCGATCTGGGTGAGCTCGGTGGCACTCATGGGGATGGCGCGGGTGAGGGCCAGGAGCTCCCGCTGCAGGGCCTGCAGGGCCGGGAGAGGGGCGTCCACCACCTTCCTGACGTCGGCGAAGGCGTCCTCAAAACGCATGGCCGCCCCGGTGGCGAGGGCCAGGGGGGCGGTCAGGGCGGCCCCGGCGGCGGTGAGGGAGGCGGCGGTCTGCAGGCGCTCCAGGGCGGCCCCGGCCCGCAGGGTGGCGCTCTCTATGGCCTGGATGCGGGCGGCCACCGCCCCCGCCGGACCCGAGACGCGGTCCGCGAGCTCCATCAGGACCTGGAGGCGGAAGAGGGCGCCGGTGAGCATCTAGGGCCTTCTCATGGCCATCTGAACCAGGGCGGGGTCTTCCAGGTTCACCACCACCCCGGAGAGCTCCCGCCGCTCGGGGATCCAGAGCACGCCCCGCGCGCGGAAGTACCTGCGCCGGGGCTCGTAGTGAGCCCCGAGGGACGCCTGGGGGTCCAGGTACTTCTCCCGGATGAGGTTCACGTCCCCGCCGGGCCAGAAGTCGGCCTCCAGGGGGGCCCGCCGTACCTCAAAGTGCAGGTGGGCCAGGTAGGGGCGGGCCGGATCCCCTTTGCCCACGCTCCCCACGGGCTCCCCGGCGAAGAGGTAGTCCCCCTCCCGGGCCGCCCGGTGGGCGAGGTGGGCGTACTGGGTCCAGAAGCGCCCGAGACCCGGCAGGTCGTGCTCCATGAGCACCACGTTCCCCCACACGCGGTGGAAGGCGGAGTGGACGACCCTGCCCTCGGCCACGGCCACCACCGGGTAGCCCAGGTCGGCGTCCCCGGAGGTGCCTTGGAGGTTGATGTCCGCCCCGGGGTGCTGGTCGGGCCGCAGGCCCTGGGCCCGGCGCCACTCGGGGTAGCGGGGGTCAAGGAAGCCCGCGTCCACGCGGTTCGCCTTGGGATCAGGTGGCAGGGGCCAAAGCACGCGCATAAAAACCTCAACCCCCTGGGCTTCCCCAGGGGGCACTTACCCAACCTTAGCCGTAAGGTACCACAGGGGGTGGGGGGGTGTCTAGGGGTTCCCTCCCCCCTTCCGTTCTTGGTCTTTCAGGCCGTCCTCGCCTCTTTTCGGGGGCTCCATGAGCATGACCCCTGGGTGAACCCAGGGGTCATGTTGTTGACCGCCACTCACCGGGCTAGGTGCAAGTACAACTTATTGAGGACATCTGTCAGAAGCCTCAGGAGCTCGGCATCGGAAGTCTTGGCAGGAGTGGGCAGGGCCGGGGGACGGCGAAGGTGCCGCACGCCCAGGCGGTCAGCCATCCTGCGAAGGGTAGTCCCGGGCACTCCGGTAATCTGCGCGATCTCGCTGTAGCTGTATAGGCTCCCGTCCCGCCTACGCACATCTCCTGTAAGCATGGCGGCCGCCGTGGCCCGATCCCCCTTAAACTTGGCGGGGGCGGAAGGGAAGAGGGGTTGGCGAAAGGGGGGCAGGCATGTGGATAGTTTAATGCATGGGCACTTATAATCCCCCGGTTTTCAAACCGGGGATACATGGACTCCCCCACGTCCGCCGGTGGCGGACATAGCATAGTGAGCGGCGGATGTGTGGTAAAATCCTCTTGGGGACAGCGTTCCCCGTGCACCTTGAAACTTGGAGTAGGGGGTTCCATCGGGTAGTCCGATGGGTAAAACTCCAAACGAACACCCGTGGCAGAGCTAGAAGCATTGCGCTCGCCTGCCGATACGGAGTCAAGGTTGTTCCTGGGCTCGGACGGAGCCTTCGGGGATGGATACGGCAGTAGCCGTTCCGTGAGAACCGAGAAGCCTTGGACTTCAGTCCGAGGAGTCGTAACGGACCGGGGCAAACTCCTCAAAGAGGAGCCGGTCCAGGGCCTCAAAGGCCCAGCGCTGGAAGGCTATTATCCGCTCCCGCTTGGCGAGGTCCTGGATGCGGGAGGTGGAAATCTTCACAAGCACCCCCAAGACCCCGGGGCGAAGGAGATAAGTCTGGGTGCGTTTCAAGTTCCCCGAGAGCGTCGTTACGACCTTCTGTAAGTCCCGAAGGACTAGATCGCGATCCACCAACCTACGCAAGGCCCTCAAGTCGTACTCTACTACCTCGGCCAAGCGGGCCAGCGGAACGGCCAGGTCTTTACGCCCCGCAACCTCCACCCACGCCACAGGCAGGGAACCCGCGGGAGTGTGCAGGCTCTTCAACCGGATGACCTTGGCCTCACTGGTCATCTTCCGCCTCCTCATCCACGGCCAGAAGGGCCGCCAAGGGAAGGCCTGCGTCCAGAAGCCCGGCCAGGTAAACCTGGTAGGCCCCGTCCACAAAGGCGCTCCAGTCCCCGGCCCGGGCGGAAGCCCAAAGGGCCTCCAGGTAGGGAGCCAAGCGGTTCCAGAGGAACGCCTCCGCCGGAGGCCCCTGGAACGGCGCCTCCTTCCAAAAAGCCTCGGTTGCCGGTGGTATAGCCTTCGTGCTATCGTGCATCTCGTACCTCCTTTTGGGTACACCAGGAAGCTGACCCTAGCTACCGGCCTCCTGGTTGGCCGCATTATATAGCTCAATATAGATAGCGTCAAATCCTATCTACCCCGGTACCTATTTACGCTAAAGTATAGGCATGGACTGCAGGCCCGATCTTGGCCCCTTTCTACGACTGCTAAGGCAAGAAGGCGTTTCGTTGTATAGGATTTCCCAGGTGTCCGGAGTTAACTACACAGGCTTACACCGAGCCGCAAAAGGGAAAAGCATCCCCGATCTCCAAACCATCGCCCGCATCAAGTGCGCCCTGGAGGTCATCCTGGGGCGGCCCGTGTCCTTGGATGAGCTTGTGGAGGTGCGGAGAGGTTAGCCGGTGAGAAGGCCACACTAACGTACGTGTTGCGGGGATCGCTCACGCTCCAGGTCAGAAACTCGCCCTAACCCCGTCCTGAAGGACGCTTGACGCTGTGAACAGGAGGGAGAAACCGGCCCTCAGAGGCCCGAGAAGGCGGGGGGGTGGCGGGGCCTAGTTGGGGAAGTTAGGCGTGGTCCTGGCCGGGCCTTCTAGGGGGCTTCTAGGGGCGCAGAAGGCCATCCGCCGGGAACGGCCGGACGCCCAAAAGGAGGAGGGCCGGGGTTCCCCCGGCCCCGTTCTCCCCCCGTCCTCACAAGCCCAACCGCTTCAGAAAGGCCTCCCGGTCCTCCAAGCGCACCCCCAGGGCCCTCAGCTCCTCCGCCCGCGCCATCACCTCGTCCACGAGGGCCATCGCTGCCACGGGGTCCGATTGGGCCAGGCGGGCCAAGGCCTCCACGAAAAGCGGCCACTCCTCGGCTTCGGCCAGGATGAACACCTCATCGTAGCCGTCGGGGTCCTCTAAGAGCTCCAGGTAGCCCTGCCAGAGCCAACGGGCGTACCCTAGGGGATCGCGTGGAGCCAGGAAGGTTTCCGTAGCCATGCCCGGCCCTCAAAGGCCCAACCTCCGGAGGAAGGCCTCCCAGGTCTCTGGCACGGGAAACCCCTGGGCCGCAAGCCTCGCCCTCTCGGCGAACACTTCCCGGGCCAGGGCCAGGACGGCCTCCCGGTCCTCCTGGGCGGCGTCCTGGAGGTAGTGGCGGAAGCGGCTCCACTCCTCCACGGCCTCCAGGAGCTCGTCCGGGTCCGCTTCTTCCCCCAGGTCCAAAAGCTCCCGCACCCAGTCCACGTAGGCGCGGGCTAGCTGGAGGGGGCGGTAAGCCAGGGCGGCTTCTTGAGCCACGTCACTTCCTCCCACGGGATGTCCAGCTCACGCAGGACGTTGACGCTGTATCCGGTCACCAACGTCCCGCTGTGGAAAGAGTATACCACGAACCAGAAGCCCCTGAGCCGGGGGCCGCGGATCCCCTCGGGTAGGAAGGAGGCGGGAGCCAGGGCGGCCAGCACCGGCCCCTGGGCCCGGGTGTAGGCGAAGAGGGCCGCCTCGGGGTGGGCGGGGGCTTCGCGGCACAGGCGCTCGTACACCTCAGGGGACGTGCCCGGGGCCAGGTCCCCGTCCGAAACCCGCTTTGCCACGTGGATGTCCAGCACGGTGGCCCGCCCGCCGCCAAGGGAGGACCGCAGGTTCTCGGGGACAGACCGGGTCTTGCGGTTGAAGGGGCTACCCGCCATCGTCCCGGCGGCAAAGAGCCAGTCCCTGGGCTCTGGCTTTTCCCGGCCCCGGCTTTCCGCGAGCCGCCTGAGACGGTCCCTCGCCTCGGGCAGGGCGGCCAGGGCCCTCAGGTAGGCCCCCCAGAGCTCGGGATGGTAGTCCTTGGGGTCCGGGCTCCACTCGTCTTCCGTGGGGGAGCGGCCGAAGCCCGGCTGGGGCTCGTGGACCGGGGGCTCCCTCCAGGCCCGCCTCTCCCCCTCCTCCCGGGAGTAGGTGACCAGGACGGTTCGGCAGTTGTAGTGGAGGGGCGGGACGTGGGTGCGCCAGAAGGGGTCGTCGGCGGGGAGAACCACCCCGGCCAGGAGCCTGCACACCTCGGAGGTGCGCCCGTCCAGCACCACGGAGAGGCCCCAGTAGGGCCTGAGCTCCCGGGTGGAGACGGCCTCCTTCCATCGCCCCGCCCCGTAGGCCAGCTGGAGGTTGGTGCGGAAGACGGCCTCCAGGCGGTGGCGGCTCCCCTCGCCCCAGGCGCTTTTCACCCGCTCGGAGAGGGCCTTTTGGAAGTCGCCGAAGGTGGTTCCCTCCCTCAGGGCCTCCTCCAGGGCGTCCATGACCTCCTGCACCATGTCCAAGGCGGCCAGGCCCGAGACCCAGAAGGCCCGGCGCCTCGCCTCCTCCCGGAGGGCCCGGAACTCGGGGTCGGGGAGGGGGAGCCTGGCCCGGAACCAGGCCAGGGCCTCCTCGGGCTTCAAGGGGTCGGGCTCAACCATCCAGGCCACTGTCCTGGCGCTGGGCCAGCCTGCCCGCCAGCTCCGAGAGGGTCAAGGCCGCGTCCAGGAGCTGGGCCAGCTCGGCGAAGGGGATGCCGGGGTAGAGGGCGAGGAGGCGCTGCCTCAGGTCCTCGTAGTCCTGGGCTTCGGCGATGGCCCGGAGGAGGTCGGGGAGGCCGGGCATGGGGGCCCGCTCCAGGAGGCGGTCCGCCAGGGCGTCCACGAAGGCCTGCCCCGCCACCATGCCCCGGGGCCGCCTTTCCTGGAGGGCGCGGGCGGAGAGGACCGCCTCCCCTTCCCCGGGGGCGGGCACCCCGAACTCCTCCCGGAGCCAGGCCTCGGGCAGGGCGAGGCCCATGCCCTGGAGGGCCTGGAGCACCCGGGCCCGGCTCTCCAGGTCCCGCTCCTCCTCCACCTCGGGCACGGGGTAGGGGGCGAGGTTCAGGAGCTCGGGGCCGAAGTTGAAGGCCACAAAGGGGCGGATGAGCCCCTCCCGGAGGGTCTTGGCCAGGGCGCGGGCGTCGGCCCGGAGGAGGTCTATCCGCACCCGCTCGTGCACCTTGGCCAGGGCGTAGCTCCCCCCGTCCCCCTCGCTGGAGGTGAGGGTCTGCCCCAGGACCGCCTGGGCCATCTCCCGGTTCACGAGGCGGATCAGGCTCTCGTACACCTGGGGGCCCTGGCCCTTGGCCGCCTCCAGGATCTGGATCTCCGTGTCCTTGGAGATGACCCCGGCAGCGTCCGCCCCCAAGGAGCGCACCGCCTCCTCCAGCCGCCGCCGCTCCTCCTCCCCGGCGGCGGGGTCGTACCGACCGATGCGGTACGGCTGGCCGTAGGTCTCGGCGAAGACCACCCAGTCCTTGAGGGCGTAGTGCTTGAAGAGGTAGAGCCAGGCCAGGCTCCGCATGAGCCCGGCCCGGGTGGGGAGGCCCGAGCGGGCCTTGTAGCGGTGCTCTATGGCCGCTCCGAAGGCGAAGGGTTCCGCCTCCCCCCGCTCCCCCACCAGGAGGAAGCGGTCGTGGGCCTCCTCGTAGGCCAGGGCCCCGGGGTGGACCCAGCGGAACTGGGCGGGCCGCCAGAGGAGGCCGTCCCACTCCCAGGCCACGGCCACCACGCTCACCCCCTGGGGGATGGCGGAGAGGAGGTCTAGCATCAGGTTCTCCAAGGGGAGGTTCCACCACACCTCCTCCAGGGCCCCGAGGACCCGCCTCCCCTGGCGGGAGGCCTCGGCGGGCTCCAGCCGCCAGTCCAGGCCGATGACGGCGAGCTTCCGGGTCCGGAGGAGGGAGAAGAGGAGGGCGTCCTTCTCCTCCATCTCCAGGAAGAGCTCCGCCTGCTCGGCCAGGTAGCCTTCGGCCCCCTCCCGGAGGATCCGGGCTAGCCGCTCGGGGGTGAGGCCGCGGGAGGGGTAGCCGGCGAAGGGCCGCCACACCGGCAGACTGCCCCGGGCCGCCTTGGGGGGCTCCGTGGGGATTGGGCGTCCGTACTGGTCTAAGATGGGCATCAGAAGGCTCCTTTCCAGCCCGCGAAGGCCCGGCGGAGGACGCTCTTGTACTCCACGGGGCCCCTCGGGTTCTCGGCGGCGTGGAGGGCCAGGGCCAGGGCCCAGAAGCGGTCGGCGTGGCCCCTCTCCGAGCGCTCGGCGTCGTAGCGCACGTTCCCGGAGGGGGTGACGATCCGGCGCACGCTGTGGAGGTCCTCTCGGAGGGCCCGGTCCTCGGGGATGCGCACCCTGCGGTCCTCAAAGAAGAGGCGGGGGCGCTGGGCCAGGTCGGCCTTGACCTCGGGGGTGAACTTCACCGGCTCCACCCTGTAGCCGAAGGCCCGGCGGGCGTTCTCCGCCAGCATCTCCCCGAGGCCCGTGGCGTCCAGGCAGGCCCGGCGCACCTGGGGCAGGAGGGCGTGGAGGCGGGCCTCCTGCTGGGCGAAGGGGGCCCGGTGCAGCGTCTCCAGGAGGCGCACCCAGTAGACGTCCCCCACCCGCTCCAGGACCACGAAGACGGTGAGGTCCCGGTGGCGGCCCACGTCCACCCCCAGGTAGGCCTGGTCGGGGTTCCAGGGGCCCCGGGGGTCCTCCCGGGCCTCGGCCTCCAGGATGAGGCTCCAGGGCAGGAAGGCTTCCTCGGCGCTCAGGAACTCGCAAAGGTACTCCTGCTGCCAGATGAAGTCGTCCGCCAGGCCCGCGCGGAGCTCCTCGGGGTCCACGGGCAGGCCCTGGGCCACGGCGTCGTAGATGGTGACCTTGTGGCGGCTCCAGGCGGGCCCGCCCTTCTCCCAGAGCTCCCAGAACTTCCCCCGGGGGCCGTTGGGGGTACTCATCACCCGGATCTTGAGGTCGGGCCTCCGGGTGATGATGGGGTACATGGCCGCCCAGATGGCCTCGGAGTCCTGGTGGAAGGCGAACTCGTCCAGGACCACGTTCCCCGTGTAGCCGCGGGCGGTGCGGGGGTTGGCGGGGAGGAAGATGAGGCGGGAGAGGTTGGGCAGGCGGATCTCCAGCTGGGTCACGCTCTCGCCCCCCTCGAAGAAGCGGCTCTCCATGAGGGTGGCCATCTGCCGCATGGCGTCTAGGTGGGCCTTGGTCTTCTCGGCCAGCTCCCGGCTCTGCCTCTCCCCCGCCGAGAGGAGGACCCAGGTGCTCCCCCGGTGCTCCACGGCGTGGAGGGCGGCCTCGAGGGTGAGGGCGAAGGATTTGCCCGTCTGGCGGGACCAGAGGCCGATCTTGAAGCGGCTCTCGTCCCGGATCCACGTCCGCTGGTAAGGGAGGAGGTCAAAGCCCATAGAGGTCCCGCTTGATGGCCTCAATCACCTCAGGCTCAATCTCCCGCACCCGGAGGGCCTTTTCCACCTTCTCCGCCGCCTCCTGCCTGAGGGAGCGGTCTATCCGCTCCAGGGAGAGGGCCACCCGGGCCGCCTCCAGCCCGAGGCGCACCACCTTCTCCGGGTCCACCTCCGCCTCCCCCAGCTCCAGCCCGTCCAGGTAGCGGAGGGCCTTGTGCACCACGATGTTGGCCAATGCGGCGGCGTAGGAGAGGCGCTTACCCGTGGCCTCCTCCACCGCCTCCACCAGGCGCTCCATCTGCAGCACTTGATCCAGGGCCGGGGCCAGGTGCCGGGCGTGGCGGTGTAGGCCCGAGGGGGAGGCTTCATACCCTTGGGCCTGGAGCCAGCGGGCGATGCCCTCCAGGGTGTAGGGGCGCCCGTCCTCCTCGGTCTCCTCGCCCAGGAGCATGGCGTCCACCCGCTCCCGTACCTCGTCCGGGAGCGCGCAGACCTTGCAGAGGCGGTGCCTGCGGTAGTGGAGCTTCACGACCGCACCCACCCCACCAAGGCCACCACCAGCAGGACGGCGATGAGCCAGCGCTCGGTCCTGTGGTGCCTCCGCTCCTCCTCTAGTTCCTGGCGGAGCTTCCGGATCTCGGCCAGGGTCTCCTCCTGGTACCGGCGGATGGCCACGGAGATGGCGTGGAGTTCTTCCCGGACGTCCATCGTCCTTCACCGCGGCAGGAGGACCCCGGCATCCCGGATGGACCCCTCCACCAGGTCTATGCCCTTCTCGGTGAGCCGGATCACGCGGAACTCCCCGTCCTCGTCCCACTCGGCCCTGAGGTAGCCCTTCTCCTGGAGGTAGCGCACGGCGGCGTTGAGCTCAGGACGGGCAGGGAGGATGTGGGAGTACTCTAGGGTCCTCACCAGGACCCCCCTGGGCATGGCGTAGGGGTCCGCCACGTTGAGGGGCGACTCAGTTCCCATCGCATGCAGGTAGAGCACCTGCAGCACGGCTCCCCGGATCAGCTTCGGACGGTTTGGATCGCGAAACATCGCACCTCCTCAGGGGAAGAGCTTGTGGACGGGCAGGCCCATCATAGCGCCGACAATGGCCAGGAGCAGGGCCAGGACCAGCCAGAGACGCGGGTTGGCCCAGAGGGAGCTGGGGCGGTCCCGCTCCGCCCGCATCCGGGTGTAGATCCGGAGGGCCAGGAGCTCCTCCCGGTAGACGCGGAGCCTCTCCTCGGGCACGCCCTGGTGGGCCAGCTCGTCCAAGAGACCTTCCACCACGCGCATGAGCCCATCCACGCGCTCGTCCACACGCCCCCCTCCCAAAAGGCCTACCCCCTGGGGCTTCCCCAGGGGGCACTTACCCAACCTTAACCCTACTTTACCTCAGGGGGTGGGGGGGTGTCTAGGGTGACGCGCCTGGCCAGGCGCACGAAGAGGTCCACCGCGTCCAGGGGGGCTGTGATCTGGAGCCGCCTGGCCGAGGCGTTCCACACCGCCAGGGGGGTGGCCTTCCCCTTCCCTAACCAGGCCTCCAGCACCTGGCGCTCCCCAGGGTGGAGCCCGCGGAGGAAGGCCTGGTAGTCCGACCGCCACAGGCGCAGGTGCTCCCGCTCTACCCCCAGGTCGGACAGCGGGGGGACGTACACGGGCAGGTAGGCCGGGGAGTCGGTTTGACGGGTGATCAGGGCGTAGGACGCCGCCGGGGGGCCTTTGGAGGGCCGGGGGTCCTCCGGGCTCAGGGGAATCCACCTGGCCTCCCCGTGGACCACCCGCCATAGGGCCGTGGCCACCCACTGGGCCCGCCACAACTCCTTGTTCTCAAACACTGGCCACCTCCCTGGCCAGGGTCCACCCCTCTTCCGTCCGGATGGCCACCCCCTCCTCCTCCAAGCGTTCAAGGTACCGCCTCACGGTGGTCCGTGGCCACCCTAGCTCCGCGGCCAACCTGGCCACGGCCACGGGACCGCCGTGGGCGGACAGAGCCCTGACCACCTCCACCGCCCGGCCTTCCAGTGTCCACTCCATGTCCACGCTCCGCTTCACCCTAAGCGTGGCCGTGGGCTCAGCCTCGTCCCGGGGGAAGTGGCCACCCCTGTCCACCTGGGCCGCCCCGATCCGGTCAGGGGTGGCCAGTCCCCCTTCCCGGGTGGCCACATCGGTCCTAGGGGTGGCCAGGGGAGTGGCCATCTGGCCAGGGGAGTGGCCATCCGCGCTGGCCACCTCCTTCCCCCTAGCGGCCACCCCGGCCAGGTGGGGTGGCCGCCAGGCAAGGAGCTCCCCCACCACCTTCCCCACCACCCAGGTCCCCACGGGGACGAAGAGGCTCATGGCCAAGGTCTCCCAGGTGGGAAGCTCGGGGGCCGCCCGGCGCATGGAGAGGGCGTTCCCCATCCACACCAGGAGCAGAGCGGCCAGGGCCCCGCCCGAGGCCCAGGAGGAGCCCCGGAGGAGGGAGTTGGAGAGGAGGGAGAGAAGGAAGGCCGTGAACTCCAGGCTCCCCGCCAGGCCCCAGGCCAGCCAGGGGGGCAGGGCCCCCAGGGAAAGGGCGTACCACTGGGCCAGGTGGCCCGCGCTCATGGCCAGGGTGCTCAGATAGGCCAGAATCAGCAGTCCGATCAACGCGTTCCTCATAGCTTCAGCTCCCGTTCCAGCTCCAGGACCAGCTTGAGGACCCGGTAGCGGCCCGGTCCTCCAGCGCCCGCGCCCTCAGGACCTGCCAAAGTAAGAACCGAAGCGCCTGCATAGGGCCTCCTCTATCTCCTCCGGGTCCCAGCCCCAGTCCAGGGCCACCAGGACCTCGCCCCGGAAGAGGGCCAGCGTCCAGCGTCCCCGCTCGTCGCGGTACGCGTAGACCTCCAGCTCCCCCACCCGGCGCGGGTAGCGCGAAGGGAAGCCCGCCAGGAAGGCCAGGACCTCATCCTCTCCCCCCATCGCCCACCTCAAAGAGGCTGGCCTGGCGCCAACGGGGCGCCCAGTGCTTCTGCCAGTGGGCCCAGGCCTCGTCCAGCCCCCGCACCGCCGCGTAGAGCTCCTCAATGCGGGAGACCAGGCTCTGGCGGAAGGCCCGGAACTCCTCTTCCTTGTCCGCCACCTTGTAGACCTCGTCCCCCGCGGGGTTTTCCGCCACCACCACGGGGAGGATGCCCCGCTTGCGGAGCTCGGCCATGATGGCCCGGCCCCGGCGGTCCCCCCCGAACTGGCGCTCAAAGTCCGCCCGGGCCACGCCCCACTCCCCCCGCTGCAAGAGCAGTTCCGCCGCGGCCCGCAGGTCGCCTTCAGAGATCTCCACCTTCACGCTCCACCTCCCCCGCGAGCCGGTCCGCCAGGGCCAGGATGGCCTCCTCAGGGGTCAGCCCCCGGCCCTCCTCCCCCAGGGCCCGGGCGGTGTAGCCCTCGGGGTGGGTGGCCAGCTCCACCCGGGCCCCCAGGCGCTCCAGGAGCCTCAGGGTCAGCCAAACCGCCCGCCGCCTGGGCACCGCCCCCTCCACCAGCTCCTCCAGGCTGGCCAGGGTGATGTAGCTTTTGCTCCCCATGCGCACCACCCGGAGGAGGCCCCGCCGCATGAGGTCTTCCACCGCCGGGCGGCCCACCCCCAGAAGAGCAGCCACCTGGTTGGGGGTGAGGAGGGCCTTCCCGTCCCAGCCCAGCTCCTTCAGGCGCTCGCGCAGGCTCACGCCACCTCCTCCACGGCCACGGGCCGGGCCTCCAGCACCCTCCAGACCGCCATGACCTCCAGGGCCCAGGGCTCGGCGTAGGGGCCCTCCCACTGGCGGAGGGGGCGGAGGTAGAACATGACCCCGCCCCCGTCCCACTTCAGGAACACCGTCCCCTCCCACGTAAGCCCCCGGATGCGCAGGCGGTAGGGGGTGCCGGGGTCGGCCCGGAGCTTGCGGATGAGGAACCTATGGTCCACGGCGCACCTCCACCCAGGCCCGGGAAAGGCGAGGGTCGCACCGCCAGCAGAAGATGTTGTCGGCGATGCGCCCCGTGCCCCCGCAGAGAGGGCAGGGCCGGAGGCGAAGGGCCGCCTCCTGGGCCTCCGCCTCGTCCCGGTAGAGCTGGGCCAGGAAGGCCTGGCCGTGCCGCTCCGCCAGCCTGGACCGCTCCCGAAGCTCCCCCGGGGTGAGGCCGTAGCCGCGGATAGTGTCCAGGGCGCTCTTAAAGGGCCTCATGGGCACTCCACCCCCTTCATCCGGTGCGGGTGGGCCAGCACCTCCCGCGCTTTCTGGTCCGACTCCGCCTCGGCGGCCAGGTGCACCGCCAGGGCCCGGCGGGCCAGCCGGGAAAGCTCCCCCAGGTCCACGGCCTCGGTGTCCCGCGCCTCGTTGGCCGCCCGCACCATGTCCCGGGCCAGGTCGTAGAGGGCGTAGGCCACCCGCAGGTGCCGGGGAAGCCCCTCCTCCGCCAGCTCTTCCACCAACTCCTCCAGCTTGCTCTTAGGCGTCTTGTTCATCCCTCACCTCCCTCCGGCGGAGCCACTCCAGCTCCGCCTCCGCCAAAATGGCCTGTATCCCCCTTCCCGCCTCCTCCAGGGGGCGGGGGCGAACCCCCCGGAGGGCTTCCGCGTAGGGCGGCCCAAACCTCCGGGTCCTCCCTGAGGAGCCGAATGAGCTCTTCCCGGGTCATCAGTTCCCTCCCCGGGGCGCCGGGGGCCGGACCCCGAAGAGGCCCTGGGCCAGGGCCATCTCCAGGACCTGGGCGTGCCGATCCACCAGCGCCCCGTAAATCGCCTTGCGCTCGTGTTCCAGGGTGTTTTTCTCCTCCGTGGCCACGTCAATGGCGGCGTGAAGCTGGTCCAGCCTCTTCATCAGGGCCTGGTACTCCGGGTCCTGGGCCAGCAGGACGCGGGCCCTGGCCTCCCGCTCCTGGGCGGAGCGCCCCTCGGCGGCCAGATAGGCCCGGGCCTCCCGGTCCTTCAGCTCCCGCTCCACCGCGCGGCGCTCGGCCCGGAGGGCGGTGAGCCGCTCCCCCACCCGCCGGATGAGGGCGGGGAGCTCCAGCAGGCGAACCACCTCCTTAGCGGGTGGCAAGTTAGAAGGGAAGCTCATCGTTTTCCTCCTTTGCCTGCGACCTGAAAATCTCTTCAATCTCTTGCCAGTCGGGCACACGTCTGACCGCTACCCGGCGGCGCAGTTGCCCGTAGAAGCCACGTTTTTGGTGATGCTCTATTTCGTACTCCACCAGGACGATCTCGTACTTTTGCCTTTCTCCAAGCCGATTCACGTAGAACTCCTGGCATTCCCTGACCCACGAGCCGTCAGCTAGCAAGGCCAGGAACGGACGCGGGGATATCAGGTTCCCTTCCTCGTCAACCTCATAGAACTCGGTGGCCTCATCGCGGCGTATAGGAATCTGCATCCCCTCAAACTGGAAGAACCGGCGCTTCACGCCGCACCTCCTGCTAGGTTCAGCCGGGACGCCAGGCGCCGCACATGGGCCGGAGTGATGGCTCCCTTGGGGATTTGGTTGAGCTCCACCAGCGTATCCATCTGCTTGATGAGACGAACCACGTCCCTGAGGATTCCGCCCGTAAGCCGGTGCACCTCTTCCAGCACGGTGCGGGTGTAGCCCGAGCTCCCGTAGATGTCCACCAGTTCGGCGGCGGATACAGGTCCTATCTGGGCCACAGTGCCGATGCGGGACTCAATGTCCCGGTAGCGGCGGATCTGGGGGGCGTACTCATCGGTGGTGATGAGCATGAAGGTGGAGCCGGTCTCGTCCGCTAGGTACTTCGCCGTCTCCAGCGTGGGGCGGTCCATGAGCTGGGCCTCATCCACAAAAACCGCCCGAGGCCGAAGAAGCAGGGCGTCCCGGATCATGGTGAGGAGAACCCGAAAGACCTTATGCCTGGTAATGCGGAGCTCCACTGCCAGGTTCTCCAGGAAGGCCACGGGGCTGTAGGCGGGTTGCGCCCGCACCCAGGGGGCTTGGTGCTCCATCGCGTAGTAGCGGCAGGTCAGGGTCTTCCCCACCCCAGCAGGCCCTACCACCAGGGCGAAGGGGAAGCGCTCCTGGATTGCCAGGGCCAGGTGGCCCAGCAGGGCCCGGGCGCCGGCGGTGGGGATGAACCCGTTGCGGGGGTCCCTCAGCTCCGCCTCGGAGACGTAGCCACCAAACACTTCGTCAATGAGCCTGTTGATCTCTGCTTCCGTCATGCTTCACCTCCCGTTTCCCCTTCGCCCGAGGGGAGAAGGCCCCGCTCCCGGAGCCACTTCTCGCCCAGGGCAATGGGCTCCCAAATCAGGTCGTCTAGGCCGTCCTCCAGCTCGGCCGCGACGGCCTGGATCTCCTCCTCCGAGGGACGGGGGAGGGGCTCCTGGGCCATCGGGCGGACCCGCTCCCGCCGGGCCAGAGGGGCAAGGCCAGAAAGGTGTTCCAGAATCTCCTCAAACCGCACGGCGGGGCCCAGCTGGGCGGCCAGTTCCTGGGCCGCCTCCCGCACGGCCCGGATGGCGGCCTTATCGGCCAGCCTCTTGGCCTTGGCCTCGAGGCTGTCGGCCCGCAGGGGCTCGGGAATGAGTTCCCCGAGGACCTTTAGGCTCCCATCAGGCTGACGCAGAGCGGCCCGAAGCGGCTGGCCGGGCAGAACCCGGACGTCCAGAACCACGATATTCTGCCCTTGCCAGGGAATGAGGGATCCGTCCTCGGGGCGGAGGTAGTAGGTCTTGCCGTTGTAGGCCACGGTGCCGTTCCCCCGCACCACCCGCTCGGTCTGGTAGGCGGTGAGAAGATAGAGATCGCCGAGGTCCAACCTCACGAGACGGTGGCGGGGAACAAAAGCCCTGAAAATGTCGGCCCGGGAAAGATTCCCGTCCACCGGCTTCCGGTGCCAGTCCTGGAGGAGCCAGGCCAAAGCCTTGGCTTTGTACTCCTCCTCCAGGAGGAGGCGGTTCGGGTAGGGGTCCTCCTCGGGAGACATGCCCGCCGCCACCCAAGCCCGAGTGTTGGCGATCAGTCTTTTCAGCTGGGTAGAATCCCGCTCGGTGGCGTCCCGGCCCGCGTATCCGGGCAAAAGGGCTTCAAACTCCTGGTGGAACGCACCGAAAAACCTCTCAACGCGCCCCCGAGTGTGGGAAACCCGGGGGCGGGAGTAGACCAGCTCAATGCCCAGCTGGCGGGCGAAGTGCCCACTCTTCTCCGAGCGATAGACCTTACCGTTGTCCCAATAAATCCGCTCCGGGATGCCGAAGATGTCCCAGGACGGGGCCAGTTCACTCTTGTCCTGGGTCATCAGGATAAGGAGCTGGTCCGTGGGGACCTGAGACTCCTCGCGGCTGAACACCAAACTGGGCGAGGCCCCGGAATAAACGTCCAGAGCCACGTGAATGCGAAGGCGGTAAGCGGTATCCTCATCAGGATTGAAGACGAAGACGTCGCATCGGGTCATGTCCACCATGACCATCTGCATGGGGTACTCGGCCAGGACGTGCCCGGCCCAGGTACGGGCAAACTCGCGTCTACCCTCGTCAGAGAGGAGGGCCCAGCGGAATGCGGGGATGCTCTCAGCTGCCTTGATTAACCTACGTACCGTGGAGGCGGAAAGCGTGAACAGCGTGGAGCCGTTCTTATAGGGCTTGTAGCGGAGGATTTCCGGGTCATTCAGCTCAATGATCCGCAGGATGCGTTGGGCCGAAGCCCCCGGGTGGGCCAGCTTCAGTCCCAGGATCAGCTGGCGAAGCTCGGAGGGCACCCTGTGCTGCCCCTTGTCGCGCCGAGCCCGATGGAAGGCCTTCGGGCCCTCTTGCTGGAAGCGGCGGATGAGGCGGTATAGGTGCTCGGGCGTGATACCCAACTCCTGAGCCCCCTTTTTCACCGCATCCCAGCGCAATCCCCTGGGCAAGTTCGCAGTTTCTTCTGCGAGGCGCGCTAAAAACCCGAGCCTACCCTCAGCCTCGGGAGGCACCCAGTGGATATCCGAGGCACCCTTGCCATCTGGCCCTGATGAAGCGCCCCCATCCTTAATCAGGAGGAGAGTCCCCAAATCCACAACGGTTTTGCGCCCCTCCTTGCGGGTGGGAATCCCGTACCGACGGATGAGTGTCCAAACCCAACGCCTGGTAACGCCTAATCTGGCGGCGGCCTCATCAATGCTTACCCACATATTCCTTCTCCTTGTGGGCTTCATTTGTGATATCTTGGGTCAAAACTTCTTTCAACGAGTCAAGTTGGAGGGCTATTTTGAGGGCCTCCAAAACCTTGTAGCTGGGCCGACGTCCTCGCTTGCCGCTCAGATAACAGTACAAAGTGTTGGTGCGAATCCCTGTCAGTTCGGAAAGCTGTCGCACGGTCATCCCGCGCTCGGTGAGCAACTTCCTGAGCTTTTGGGGGTCTAGAGGGGTTGCCCACATATGTGACTTCACATAAGTTAGTGTAGCGGGGGAGGTCACATATGTCAACAGCAGGGCGCAACGGCAGGCATGAAACGTTCTGGGATAAGGGGAAGGCCGAACTACGCGGCCCTTTCAACGACCTCATCCTAGAAAAGATGCGGGAATGGGAGATCAATAGCCTTGAGGAGTTCTCCCGCCGGGTTGGAATCCCACGGGGAACCATTTACTACCTGGTGCGGGGGCGCCAGACCAAAGCTGGCACGTGGGTCAAACCTAACATTGACACCCTGGTGGCCCTTTCCAAAGCCTTAGACGTGCCTCTGCACGAGCTTGTATACCGACTAGAACCAAGTGCCCCTGGGTACGAGTACCGCTTTGAACACCACATCTCCATCCTCGGCTACGTGGGCGGCGGCCCCGCCCAGCTGGAGGAGATCGGCGACCGCACCGTACCCGTGCGGGTGAAGGGAAGCGCCTCCCACCTGGTGGCCTTCAAGGTGCGGGGGAACTCCATGTGCGCCGGGCGGCGGCCCATCTGCGATGGGGACATCATCATCGTCAACACCCAGGACAAGGGCCACCCCGGGGCCATCGTGGTGGCGCGGCTGGACGGGAACAGCTACGTGGTCAAAAGGATGGGGCCGGATGGCACCCTGTACTCCACCAACCCCGAGGAGCCCAACGGCCCTCCCGTCATCCCCGTGGACCAAGTGGCCGAGATCGTGGGCCGGGTGGTGGAGGTGCGGAGCAAGCTGGAATGAGGGGGGACAGATTATAGCACAAACAGGCCCTTCAGAGCAAGGGAAAACACCTACCCAAGGTCTTTTCCCTTGACACTGGACCGCCTATCCGGTAGGGCCTTCCAGCCTGAACGCCCCCCAGGTTGACACCCCCCCACCCCCCGTGGTACCTTAGAGCTAAGGTTGGGTAAGTGCCCCCTGGGGAAACCCAGGGGGTAAATCTTTTACCCCCACCGGAGGGAAGCGTGCTGAGAGTTCTGAAGATCATCTTCGCCGCCACCGCCCTCGCGGTCCTGGTGGTGGAGGACCTCATGGACGGGGTCCCAGGCATCCAGAAAAAGGAGGAGGCCCTGAAGCGGGTGAAGGAGCTGGTGGTTTCCATCATCGGCTTCTGGCCCGCCTGGATCCCGGACTCGGTGGTGGGCTGGGTCATTGACACGGTGGTGGCCATCTTCAACCGGGACGGCACCTTTCGCAAAGGCGCGGGCCCTCAAAGCGCCCCCGCCGGGGCCTGAGGCCCCCCGGTGGCCCCTCTCCCCGGAGACGGCCAGGCTGGAGAACCGAGCCTACTGGGGCGTGGTCCTGAGGAGGCCCTATGCCGAGTTTGACCGGCTTCCCCAAGAATACCGATACCTCCACCCCGACCTTTTCCGGCACGCTGCGCGCCGCCTTGGCCGAGGCGCCTAGCCGCATCCCCCTCCACCCCTTCGGGGAGTTCGTGGGGAACGGCACCGTCTTCCTCTACGACGAGGAGAGCCTTCAGGCGGCCCTGCGGGACCTGGCCGAGCGGGGCGCGCCCTGGGTCTTGGACTTCCACCACCAGACGGTGCGGGTGGAGGAGGGCCAGGGCCAGGAGGCCCCGGCGGCGGGCTTCATCACCGGGCTGGAGGTGGGGGATGACGGCTTCGTCTACGGCCTGGTGGAGTGGTCGGAGACGGGACGGGAGAGGGTGAGCCGGGGAGAGTACGCCTACGTGAGCCCCGTCTTCTACTACGACCCCCGGCCCGACGAGCTGGGCAGGCATAAGGTTTTGGGCTACCACTCCTTCGCCCTCACCAACAACCCCGGCATCCGGATGCAAAAGCGCATAGAAGCGGAGGCGGACATGCTGGAGAAGCTCAGGCAGGCCCTGGGGCTCCCGCCCCAGGCCACGGAGGACGAGGCCTTCCAGGCCCTGGAGAGGACCCTGGCCGAGGCCCGGGTGGGCCAGGTGGTCCTGGAAGTGGGCCTGGGGGCCGAGGACGAGACGGAGCTGAAGGCCAAGCTCCTCAGGCTCCTGGCGGCACAGGACGCCCTGGCGGAGCTGGAGAGAACCCGGGCGGAGCTGGAGGCCCTTAGGACCGAGACCCGGGAGGAGAAGGCTCAAGCCCTGGTGCGGGCCGCCCTGGAGGAGGGGCGCATCCTGCCCCACCAGCGGGAGTTCTGGCTGGCCCAGGCCCGGGCCGATCTGGAGGCCGCCCGCAAAGCGTTGGAGGGGATGCCCCGGCTGGTGCCCACCAGCCTGCCCCGGGCCGAGGCCCTCAGGGCCCCCCTGGAGGAGGACCCCGCCGAGCGGCTGCGCCGGGCTTTGGGCGTGAAGGACGAGGCGTGGAAGAAGTGGGGGTAGCGTATGTTTGACACCGAGCGCTGGCTAGACGAGTACCTGATCGCCCTGCCGGTCCGGGCCAACGCCCGCATCCGGCAAGGGGCGCTGGTCATGGTCTCGGGGGGCTACGCCGAAGAGGCCGGGCCTGGCACCGGCAAGATCGCCCTGGGGGTGGCCCAGGAGACCGTGAACAACACCGGGGGCGCCGACGGGGCCAAGGAGGTCCTGGTGCGGCGCGGGGTGTTCCGGTTTGAGAACGACCCCGCCGACCCGGTGGGGCCCACGGAGCTGGGGAAGGACGTCTACGCCACCGGGCCCAACACCGTGGCCAAAGGGAGCTCCGGCCGCTCCAAGGCGGGCCGGGCCCTGCAGGTGGACGGAGTTTACGTCTGGGTGGAGGTGTGGTGATGCTGCTCAACAGGGAGAATCTCAACGCCCTCTCCCGCTCTCTCCGGGCCCTGGTCTTCCAGGCCCGGGAGGAGTACCGCCCCTCCTGGAACAGGATCGCCCTGGAGTCCAGGACGGAAGGGCGGGTGGGGGTCTACACCTGGCTGGAGGACTTCCCCACCATGCGGGAGTGGAAGGGGGAGCGCCAGGTCCAGAACCTGAGCCTCAAGACCATCAACCTGGAGAACGCCGACTGGGAGATGACCTTCGCCATCGCCCGCAAGGACGTGGAGGACGACCTCCTGGACCAGGTGGGCGCCAACGCCCGCGAGTACGCCTTCCGCTGGGCGCAGCACGACGACTACCTGGTGACCCAGCTCCTCCTCAAGGGCTTCAGCGCCCAGGGGCCCGATGACGCCAACTTCTTCGGCACCCACCGGGTGGGCAAGAAGAACTACCAGAACGCCGGCACCGCCCCCCTCACCCGGGAGGCCTTCCGGGAGGCCCTGGCCAGGATGCGCAGCCTTCAGGACAGCCGGGGCTACCCCCTGGGCTTCTTCCTAGATCGCCCGCTCCTCATTGTGGGCCCCCAGCTGGCCCCCACCGCCACGGAGATCGTAGGGGTCCCGACCCTGCCGAACGGGGGGGCCAACCCCGACTACGGGGCGGCCGAGGTCGTGGTCAACCCGTGGCTGGTGGACAGCTACGCCGGCTACTGGTTCCTGGTGGACGGCTCGCGGCCCATCAAGCCCCTCATCCTGCAGCGGCGCATGGACTCCGAGTGGGTGGCCAAGACCGACCCCGAGGACGACCACGTCTTCCGCCACAACGAGTATGTCTTCGGCGTGTACGAGCGCAAGGCCGTAGGCTACCTCTACTGGCAACTGGCCTACGGCTCCACCGGCGCCGGCTCCTGATGATCACCCTAGAGGATCTCCGCCACGCCCTCCCCCTGGACACCCTCCTCTACCTGGTGGACGAGGAGGGGGCGGGGGTCCTCACCCCGGAGGGGGAGGCCCGGGCCCAGGCCGCCCTCAGGGAGGCCTGGGGCGAGGTGGAGAGCTACCTGGCCCAGCGCTACGCCCTCCCCCTCCCCGCCCTGCCCGAGGTGCTGCGGGCCAAGGCGCTGGACATCGCCGTCTACCGGCTCGCCCTCAGGCGGGGCATCCGACCCGGCACCGCCGACGAGATCCTCCTCCAGCGGTACCGGGACGCGGTGGCCTTCCTCAAGGACGTGGCCCTGGGCAAGGCCAGCCTCCCCCTTCCCCCAGCCTCCGCCCCGGCCCAGCCCAAGGGTGGGGCGAAGGTCCAGGGCAAGCGGGTCTTCAGCCGGGAGAGCCTGGAGGACTTCTGATGGGCGTGCGGCTCAAAGGGGACTGGCGGGACCTCCACCGGCACCTCCACCGCCTTTCCGGGGGCGTACCCGAGGCGGTGAAGCGGGCGGTGGCCGAGGGCGTCCACGCCCGCACCCAGCGCCGCTTTGAGGAGAGCCGGGGGCCGGACGGCCGGCCCTGGCCGCCCCTCTCCCCGGCCACCCTCCTCGGGGAGGTGGGCCGGGACCACGCCAGGTCGGGAGGCCTCTCCGCCCGGGCCCAGCGGCGCGTGGCCCTGCGGAAGCCCCTCATCCGCACCGGGCGCCTCAAGGCCTCCATCGGCTGGAAGGTCGCGGGGAACGCCATCGCCGTGGGCACCAACCTGGTCTACGCCGCCATCCACCAGTTCGGGGGAAGGGCGGGCCGGGGGAGGAAGGTGCGCATCCCTGCCCGGCCGTTCCTGGGCCTCACCGAGGAGGATCGGCGGGAGGCCGAGGCACTCCTGAAGGAGTGGATTTCCCGGAGATGACCGCCCCTGTGCTCGCCTACCTCACCGAGGCCTGCGTCCACGCCGGGCTTCCCCGGACCCGGGTCCTCGTGCGCCGGAGCCGCGAGGAGGCCTACCGGACGGTGCCCGCCGCCCTCCTCGCCCTCACCTCGGGGAGCCTGCGGCGGGACGGGAGCCGGGTGCAGGCGGGGCCCGAGCGCACCACCCGGACCCTGTATCGCGGGCTCGTGCGGGCCCGCCTGGAACTCTATGCCCGAAGCCAGGAGGAGCTGGACCGCCTCCTGGTGGGGGTACTCCTCTATCTCTGGCACACCCCCTTGGAAGCCGGGGGGTCTTATCAGGCCAAGCTGGACGAGATCACCCTGTCGTATCAGGACGAGGAGGGCTTCCTCCTCCCCGAAAACGGGCTCGCCCTGGAGATCCCCGTGGAGGTCTACCTCCTGGAGGGGGTGGACTGGGTGCCCGTGGCGGTGGAGGTAGAAGGGCTCGTAGAGGAGGTGTGACATGCCCAAGGAGACCAAGGAAGTGGAGGACAAGGAGATCACCCAGCCCGACCCCACTGTGGAGGAGCTCGCCGAACTCCTCCAGGTGGAGCCCTGGGCCCTGGCGGGCCTCCGGGTGCGGATGGGCTGGGCCGTGGGAACCCGGGTCTCCCGGGCCCAGTTTGAGCGGGCCCTGAGGGAGTTCCTCCGGGGGCCCACCGTCAAGGAGTAGGGAGGTAAGGCATGCCTAGACTTCCGGGTGTCTATCCCGAGATCCAGGACGGGGGCCTGGGCATCGTGGCCCCCAGCGGGGACGGCCAGCGGGTGGTGGTGGGGGTCTCCTCCAAGGGGCCCGTGAACCAGGTGATGGGCCTCTCCGACCTCTCCCAGGTGCCCACCCTCCTCGGCACCGGCCCCCTGGCCCGGGCCGTGGCCGACCAGCTGGCCTACGGAGGCGGCCAGGTCTACGCGGTGCGCGCCGCGGGGGACATCGCGGGCAGCGTCACCGCCAACAGCGGGAACCCCTCCTCCCCCACCGTGAGCGTGAGCGGTAGCCCCCTGGACGCCTACGAGATCGTGGTGCAGATCGTCCGGGGCGGGGCCGTGGGCACCGCCACCTTCACCTACAGCCTGGACGGCGGGGACACCGTGAGCGCCGAGATCGTCACCGCCGCAAGCTACGACCTCCCCGGCACCGAGCTGACCCTCAACTTCGGCGCCGGCACCTACACCGCGGGGGCGGTCTACCGCTTCCAGACCACCGCCCCCAGGGCCAGCGTCTCCAGCGTCCAGGCCGCCGTGCGGGAGGCCCTCAACGCCCCCATCCTCTACGAGTACATCCAGGTGGCCCAGCCCACCGACGCCGCCATGTGGGCCGCCCTGGACGCCCTGGCCACGGAGGCGGAGGGCCGGTTCCGCTACATCTGGTTCCTCACCGAGACCACCGCGCCGGGCAACGACGTGGACGCCTGGGTGAACGCCAGGCTCGCGGAGAAGGCCAACTTCACCTCCAAGCGGGTCATGATCGTGGCCGCCTGGGGGGAGGTGGTGGACACCCTCAGCGGGAGGCTGGAGGTCCAGAGCCTGGCCGCCCGGGTGGGGGCCCGAATCTCCAAGAACCGGGTCCACGTCTCCCCCGCCTGGGTCCAGCTGGGGCCCCTCCCCGGCGTGGTGGCCGTGGCCCCCTTCGTGCAGACGGACTACGGCAAGAAGAGCCTCTTCAACAACGCCCACGCCCTGGCCCTGGACACGGCCGGCTTCACCACCGTCTACCGGCTCATCGGGCGGGACGGGGTCTACCTGGTGGACGGCCGCATGGCGGCGCCCCCCACCAGCGACTACCTCATCGTCCAGAACCGGAGGGTGATGGACAAGGCGGTCACCCAGGTCCGCCAGGCCCTCCTGGACTTCGTGCAGTGGCACGTGGACCCCACGGACCTGAACGCCTCCCTGGCCAGCCTCATCGCCCGGGCCAACACCCCTCTCCGGGTCATGCAGTCTCTGGGGGAGATTGCCCGGGGCCGGGTGGTGGTGCCCCCGGGCCAGGACATCCTGGCCTCCCGCACCCTCCTCCTGCAGGTGCGGGTCGTCCCCTTGGGCTACCTCCGGGAGATCATCCTGGACATCGGCTTTGAGAACCCCTTCCTGGCCCAGGCCACGGCGTGAGGAGGTAAAACATGCCCATCAACGGCCGCTACTATGACTGGGAGCACATCAGCATCCAGGTGAAGGGCGTGCCCCTGGCCGACGTCCTCTCCATTGACTACGAGGACGCCGAGAAGATCAACGCCATCTTCGGCAAAGGGCGCACGCCCAGGGGCTACACCAAGGGGAACTACGAGGGCTCGGGCAAGGTCGTCCTCCTCCGCGAGGAGTACGACCGCCTCCGGGCCGCCGCCCCCAAGGGGAACGTCTTCAAGCTGGAGCCCTTTGACATCGTGGTCTCCTACGACAAGGGGACGGCGACCGTCACCGACACCCTCAAGGACTGCCTCTTCACCAAGCGCTCCTTCGGCGGCGTGGAGCAGGACACCGAGCGGGTCACGGTGGAGCTGGAGTTCACCGTCCTGGGCGGCGTGGAACACAGCTAGGGGTGAGGGATGGAGAAGAAGCCCTTCTACACGCTTGAGCACGGGGGCCAGCGCTTCGCCTTCAAGCGCCCCACCGTGGACCAGATCAACCGCCTCACCACCCGCATCTCCCGGGTCCCGGTGAGCGCCTCCATTGAGTTCACCGCCGAGCTCGCCGAGGAGCCCGAGGCCTGGAAGGCCCTCCTGGAGGAGAAGCCCGGCCTCGCCCTCCAGGCGGCGAACGGGATCCTGGAGCTTTTGGGTTTCCCGACCGCCTGAGGAGCCTGGATGCCGACCTCCCGCCCATCGCCCAGCTCCAGGCCCTCATCCGCCACTGGCTCCACCGCGAGCCCCCGGAGGACTTTGAGGCCTTCCTAGAGCTCGCCCGCCAAGCCGTCTGGTTGGAGAAGCGCTACCTCCAGGCCAAGACCCCCGGGTAAAGGCCCGGGAGGTTCTCGCCTAAACAGGAGCTTCAGATGGACGAGAAGAACCTCTTTTACAAGGGCCTGAAAGACCTCGCCCTCCGATGCCTGGAATAGGGCAGACCCCTCGCCTACCTGCTCTTTGCCAAGCAGGTTTGCCGCAATGAGGCGGAGGAAAAGTACGCGCGACAGGCTTTTAGGGCGGCGCTGAAGGAGTACGGCGGGAAGCGAAGCCAGTCAAAGGAGGATTTTTGACCTCCTCGAGGCCCAGGACCCGCACCAGGCGGGTCGGTAACCCCGCCGCGGCTCCTTCTAGTGCCCCTCGGGCCAGCCCCGGGTCAGGGGAGGATGGTGCCGGGGAGGAAAGGGGGGTAGCATTATGGCACTTTTCATGAGAGATAGATTTGCATACCGGCAGGACACCTTTAGTTTTTCCAGTTCACAGATCGGGAAGTGTGAACCGCTATGCAACCGATGTATATCCCCTTTCCCATCGCCTTTTGTCCACCCCGACCCCTACAAGGGGAAGTGTGAACACTGTGAACTCTCACCCCCCGAACTGTGAACTGTTGGGGGGTGTTCCCACTTCCAAACCTGCATAAACGCCACTTTGCCGTCCCGGTGCCGCTTCCCGCCTCTCATCCACCTTTAGCATTACCTTATCAAGAAAAACGGCCTTTGGCTCGTTCTCAACGGCTTTTTTCCCCTTACCTAAAGCATGACGCATTTTGACCTAAAGCATAATCGGACTTAGTTAATACTTTTGAGAGTCAGTCCTTCCTCATCGCACTCTGCCTTTGTAGACAGCGTGTTTCTGCCTTCAACACGGGCTGACCGGCACTTTCTTACCAAAAGCATGACGCACCCCCCTTGCCGGGTGCCGCCGCTTTTTACCACCCCGCCGCCGCCTGTTTTCGCGTCCCTCACCGCCTTCTCCCGCCTATTGCCGCCTTTTGCCGGGTCTTAAACCAACTAACTCAAAGCATGCTCGCTTACAACCGATATGGATGTGCTGCCCTGCACCCCTGAAGAGAAGCTGAGCTACGCCCACACCGGCCATCCGGACATGGCCGCCTTCCACCATGACCTTTACCGTGGGGTAAAGCCCCGCTGGTGGGTGATGGAGCAGCAACCTGGGCCGGTCAACTGGGCCCACCACAACCCCTCGCCAGCCCCTGGCATGGTGCGGCTTTGGACCTGGGAAGCCCTGGCCCACGGTGCCGAGGTGGTAAGCTACTTCCGCTGGCGGCAGTTTCCCCAGGCCCAGGAGCAGTTTCATGCCGGGCTCAACCGCCCCGACCTCGAGCCCGACCTAGGCTTTTTCGAGGCCCAGCAGGTGGCCCAGGAGCTACACCAGCTCTCCCTGCCCCCAAGCACCAAAGCCCCGGTGGCCCTGGTCTTCGACTACGAGGCCGACTGGGTCTACCGGATTCAGCCCCAGGGGCAGGGGTTTGTGTACCGCGACCTGGTCTGGCATTTTTACCAAGCCTTGCGCCGCCTGGGGCTGGACGTGGACATGCTGCCCCCTGGGGCCAGCCTGAAGCCCTACCGGCTGGTGGTGGTGCCCAGCCTGCCCATCCTACGCGAAGCCGCCCTCGAGGCCTTCCGCAGTGCCCCTGGCACCCTGGTCTTTGGACCCCGTACCGGCTCCAAAACCGAGGCCCTGGGCATACCACCGCAGTTACCCCCCGGTGCTTTGCAGGAACTGCTGCCTATCAAGGTGACTCGAGTGGAAAGCTGGCGCCCAGGGCTGACCGACACCGTGCTCTGGCAGGGCCAAGCCTGGCCGGTGGGGGTATGGAAGGAGTGGGTTGAGTCTGACCTGACCCCGGTGGCCTCTTTCGGCAACGGCAAGGGGGCCATCTACCAGCAGCACAACCGGCACTACCTGGCCTTCTGGCCCAATCGCGAGTTTCTCCAGCACTACCTGGCCGAAGCCGCCCAGCGCGCGGGTTTGACCACGCAAACCTTGCCCGAAGGCTTGCGCCTCCGGCGCCGGGGCAACTGGGTCTTTGCCTTCAACTACGCCAACCATCCGCAAACGGTTCCAGCGCCTGCAAATGCCCACTTTGTTCTGGGTGGCCCCACCGTGGCTCCTTATGATTTGGCTATCTGGGTCGAGGAGTAAGCCGTGCAGATTCAGGGCTACGACTTCCACATAAGCGCAAGCAGGCTCGAAGAAACCCTGGGCGGCTACCTGCTTAGCGGCAAAACCGTGCAAATTGGCCATCCCTTCGGACGCACCATGTTTTTCAAGCAGGGCTGGCAAAGCTGGAGCGAGGCGGCCTGGGTCAGCCTCAAGGAAAACCCCAAGCCCATCCTGCCCCCCGAGCGGCGGCCCCAGTGCGACGACCCCGCCTACGCCCTCTCACCCGTCCATAGTGGCAGCGGCCTGGGGGGCATCGAGGGCTACGACGGGCGGATGCTTTTTCTAGGCGCCTTGCGCCCCGGCGCCCGCATCGAGGCAGACCGCCTGAGCCTCAAAGGCTTTGGTGAGCACGAGATAGAGTGGTTTTTGGCCTACGGCGAAACTGGAGAGGTTTTGGCCCGCTACGCCGAACTGCTGGCCACCACCCTGGGGGCGCGGGCCCAGCAACCTGCGCCCAGGGTATGGTGTAGCTGGTATAGCTACTACAGCGACATCTCGGAAGGCCTGATGCTCCAGACTATTGCTGGTCTGCGGGGGCTGCCGTTCGAGGTCTTACAGATAGACGACGGCTGGCAGCAAAATATGGGCGACTGGGAACCCAACCACAAGTTTCCCTCGGGCATGCGCACCATCGCGCTACGGGCCCAGAGCCAGGGCCTGACCCCCGGCCTCTGGCTGGCCCCTTTCATCGCCCGGCCCAGCTCCAAATTGTTCAAAGAACACCCTGACTGGTTTTTGCGCGATGAAAAAGGCGATCTGGTTCCGGCGGGCATCAACTGGGGAGGCTTCTACGCCCTCGACGTGACCTTGCCCGGTGTACAAAACTGGTTGCGTAATCTTATCCAGACGGTGCGGGGCTGGGGTTATCGCTACTTGAAGCTGGATTTTCTGTATGCTGCCGCATTACCCGGTCACCGGCACGCCGGGGAGGCCCGAGAGGATGCCTACCGCGAAGCCTTGCGCATCATCCGCGAGGCTGCCGGCGACGAGGTGTACATCCTGGCCTGCGGCGCTCCCATCATCGCCTCGCTGGGTCTGGTGGATGGGCTACGCATTGGGCCTGACGTGGCCCCTTACTGGGACAACGAAGACCGGCGGGTCTTTTTACACGACCCCACCGGCCCCAGCGCCTATAATGCCCTGCGCACCAGCCTGCACCGCCTCTGGCTAAAGCCCTTAGTGCACACCGACCCCGATGTGGTTTATTTCCGTACCCGTTACAACCTGCTTAACCCTGCCCAACGGGCGGTGCTGCAAGACCTGGCGCTGGTCGCGGGCTTCAAGGCTACCTCCGATCCCCCGGAGTGGCTAGATGGCGAGGAACGCGAGCAGCTTAAGGCCTGGCTCGAGGCCAACCCACCGGTCGAACAAACCGGCCCCTATACCTTCAAAATCGGTGAGCGGGAGGTGGATTTCTCGAGCTGGCTAGAATGATTATGCCCCGAACAAAACCTATGCATAAGCGCGTACACCAGAAAAAAGATGGTCGCATGCTTTATTTGTACGGTCTCAAACCCCACACCCTGCCTGCGCTGGAGGAAGGCGAGAACACTGCCCAGGCCGAATCCCATGCTCGCTGGCACCCCCTGAGGCAGGAGTGGGTGGTGCTTGCCGCCAGCCGTCAAGGGCGCACCTTCCTGCCCCCTAAGGAGTACGACCCCCTAGCCCCCAGCAAACCCGGCGGCTTCCCCACCGAGATCCCCTTCGAAGACTTCGAAATTGCTGTCTTCCAGAACCGCTGGCCCTCCCTCTCCCCCCACGCCGGAGAGGCCCCACAGGGGCTGGTCATCCCCACCCGTGATGCCAAAGGCGACTGCGAAGTGGTGGTGTTTACACCCGAACACAGCGGCAGCCTGGCTACCCTTAGCCCCGAGCGGCGCGAGCTATTGGTGCAGGTCTGGGCCGACCGTTACCAAGAGCTCTATGCTCGCCCGCACATCCAGTATGTGATGCCCTTTGAGAACCGGGGCGAGCAGATGGGGGTCACGCTGCACCACCCCCACGGGCAAATTTACGCCTACCCCTGGATTCCGCCCATCCTGCAAAAAGAGCTCGAGGCCTTCCAGAAAAGCCCGGTGCTGCTCAACCTGCTGCCCCACCTAGGGCCTTACACGGTTTTGGAAGACGCGCACACCCTCGCCTGCGTTCCCCCCTACGCCCGCTACCCCTACGAGGTGCTGCTCTTCCCCAAGCGGTTCTGCCCCGGCCCGTGGGCCCTTAGCTCAGACGAAATCGGCAGCTTGGCCAGCATCCTGGGCCAGGTGGTGCAAAAACTGGACAACCTCTTCGGCAAACCCATGCCCTACGTGATGGCCCTGCACGCCGCCCCCAAGGGCGCCGAGGAGTTTTTTCACTTCCATGTGGAGTTCTACCCAGCCTTGCGCACTGCCGACAAGCTAAAGTACCTAGCTGGCACCGAGATTGCCGCCGGCACTTTTACCATGGACGCCTTACCGGAGGAAACCGCAAAGGTTCTGCGCGAGGTGATCTGAGACTTGCGTTCTATAACGCGTTGGTGTGCGTGATAAAAAACGATAAGCTGAGGTATGAACGCTTTTGCACTCACCCGTCTGCGAAGCTGGATGGAAGCCCAGGGCATCGAGCGCTTTTTTGTGCAACAGCCAGAGAACTTCGCCTGGCTGAGCGGGGGCGACAACACTGTGATTGCCTTTCGCCCGGTGGCGGCCTGGCTCGAGGTCACCCTGGGCAGCGTGCGGCTTCACGCTTCACAAATCGAGGCCAGACGGCTCTCAGAAGAGGAGGTCCCCGGCCTCGAGGTCGTGTGCTACCCCTGGTATAGCCCGCCCTCTCCCCAAGGACCCAGCGACCTGGAGCACGACCTCACCCCCCTGCGCCTGGTGCTCTCGCCCGAAGAGCAGATGCGCTACCGCGCTCTGGGCCAGGATGCGGCCACCGCCCTAGGCGAGAGCCTTCGCTTTGCCGACCCCGATTGGAGCGAGTGCGAGCTGGCCGGAGTCATCAGCGAAGCCTTGCTCTCAAGAGGCATTCAGCCTCTGGTACTTTTGGTTGCAGGTGAGGAACGCCTGTTCCGTTACCGACACCCCCTCCCCAAACAACGCCCGCTGGGACGGCTGTTCATGGGGGTAGTCTGCGGACGTCGGCACGGCCTGATTGCCAACCTGAGCCGCCTGCGTAGCTACGGGCATCCTAAGGCCCGCCAGCTCCACCAGCAGGTCTGCCAGGTGGAGGCAGCAGCGCTGGCAGCCTCACAACCCGGCGCAACACTAGGCGAGGTGCTGGAACAGATCCGCGCCGCCTACCAGGCCATCGGCCGCCCCCAGGAGTTTGAAAACCATCACCAGGGCGGCCTGACCGGCTACAAGAGCCGCGAGGTGCTGGCCCACCCCAACAGCCCCATCCGGCTCGAGGTGGGTATGGCCCTGGCCTGGAACCCTAGTCTTCCCGGCACTAAGGTCGAGGACACCTTTTTGCTTAGCGATAATGGTCTGGAGAACCTTACCTTTGACCCCGCCTGGCCCATGCTGCAGGTCGGGGAGCATCTACGCCCGATGGTGCTCGAGGGCTAAGCCAACGTTGCGCGATTCCAGACCTGCAAGCCCCCCATCCCGTGAGTGCAGCGATGTTCAAAAATATCTTTGGCACAGAACCCCAAGTGCGGGCCTCCGCCCCCGGCAGGGTCAACCTACTGGGCGAACACACCGACTACAACGAGGGTTTTGTCTTCCCCACCCCCCTGCCCTACCAGACCTATATCGAAGCCGCCCCCGCTGAGGGCCTCGAGGTCTACAGCGAAAACTTCCAGGAGCATAAGAGCCGCGGGCTGAAGGTAGCCCGGCAAGGGGACTGGCTAGATTACATCGCGGGCTGTGTGTGGGCTTTACACCAGCAGGGTACCCTGTACCAGGCCTGCGGGCCTATGTGCGCAGCGAGGTGCCCATGGGTGGGGGGCTCTCGAGCTCAGCAGCGCTAGAGGTGGCCACCCTGCGGGCCTTGCGGGCGCTCTACCAGCTGCCCTTGGACGACGTGCAGATCGCCTTGTTAGCTCAGCAGGCCGAGGCGGCGTATGTGGGGGTGCGCTGCGGCATCATGGACCAGATGGCCTCGTCGCTGGGGCGGCTGGGATATGGGCTGTTTCTAGACACCCAGAACCTCCAGACCCAACTGGCCCCTCTGCCCCAGGGCTACCGGGTGGCCGTGGTGGATTCAGCGGTACTGCGCCGCCTGGCCGAGTCGGGCTACAACACCCGCCGCAGCGAGTGCGAGCAGGCCTGTCGGCTGCTGGGGGTGAAGTCGCTGCGCGCGCTTTCCCCCGCCGACCTACCCCGCCTCGAGGCCTTGCCCGAACCCCTGAACCGGCGTGCCCGCCACGTGGTGAGCGAAAACCAGCGCGTGCTGGAGGGGCTACAGGCGCTCTTACAGGGCGATATAAAGCGCTTTGGCGAGCTGATGGTGGACTCGCACCAATCGCTGCGCGATGACTACCAGGTCTCGATTCCTGAACTAGACCAGCTGGTAGAAGCTGAGTTGCACCACGGAGCGGTAGGCGCGCGTCTCACCGGGGCCGGTTTTGGCGGCTCCACAGTGGCCTTGGTTGAGGAATCCAGGTACGAAGAATTCATGCAGGGGGTTTTGCAGGATTACCCCAGAGCGCGGTTTTTTTGAGTTTACCCCGCCCAGAGCGGGCTCTTCTCGCCTGCCATCCGGGAAGCAAAACCGCTGAAAAAGTGCCATAAGCGAGCAACCTGGCGGTTCAGGCTTTGGGTATCTCAGGTAAAGTCTCACCCAGCGGCAGAGAACGTATCTCTTCAGGGGTGATGTGGTACTTCTCCGCGCACCAGTGGCACTGCACCTCGGCGCCCCCATCCTGCTCGATCATCTCTTCACGCTCCTCTGGCGAGAAGTAGATCAGGGCGTTCAGGGCCCGTTCGCGACTGCAGCGGCAGCGAAACGAGAGCGGAATATAGCCTTCGCGGAAGCCCACTGCGCTCAGGTCGGTGGGGTCGTAACCTAGGCCTTCCATCAGAACCTCGACGGTTCCTTCGAGCCCCTTTTCCAGCAGCAGGTCGGTGATACCTGAGCGACCCTGAAGGTTTTGCTCGAGCCGCTCAATCACTTCCTCAGGGCATCCCGGCAATACCTGTATGGCCACGCCCCCCGCAACCTGTACCTCCCCCTGGCCATGCACCCTTACTCCCAGCAGCACCGCCGAGGGGATCTGCTCAGACTGCCACAAGTAGCGGACCAGGTCTTCAGCTACCTCACCGCTAACCAGCTCTACGCTGGAGCGGTAAAGCTCGTCGTTGGACAGCAACCGATCTACCCTAAGCTCGCCGCGGCCAATAGCCCCCCCCACATCAAGCTTGCCGTCAGGTCGCAGAGGGGGGTTGGCTCGAGGGTTTCTGACGTATCCCCGCACAGACCCATCCGGCGCCGCCTCCACCACCGGACCCCCCAAAGGACCATCACCCACAAACTGAAGGCTTACCCGCTCCCTAGGCGTTTTGGAGAGCAGAAAGGTGAGCAGCAAAACCCCACTCATCGCCCGGCCCAAGGCCGCTGTGGCGGTGGGTGAAAGTTGGTGACGTGACCTTGCTTCCTCTGCGATATCGGTGGTCTCTACAGCCAGCACCCGCAGGTTTCCTTCAGCAGCTAGCCCACGTATCAAACGGCCCATAACTTTTTGATTGTAGCAGCAACGGCTCGAGCAAAAGGGTGGTGATTTAAGGTTCCACTGGCAGCGCAGCCTAACAAAACCCGAGAAAGCTAACCCTTGAAACCTACACAAACAACACTCATGTGAAACTTAGCTCTGGCATCACTTGACAATCAACGGGTATGCTAATGCCGTGAACCTTGACTCCCCCCGCATCCTGGTGCTCAACGCCGGTTATGAGCCCTTAGGTTTGGCGAGCGTCAAGCGCGCCGTGATACTGGTCATGAATGGGACTGCCGAGATAGTTGAGGAAAGCGGAGAGTACCTGCGAACTCCCAGCACCCCTTATCCCATTCCCAGCATTATTCGCCTCAAACGCTTGATCCGCCGCCCTCCGGGGCGGTTGGCACTTAATCGCCGCAACATCTTGCGCCGCGATGCCTATACCTGCCAGTACTGCGGCAAGCGCGGCGGCGACCTTACAGTGGATCATGTCCTACCTAAAAGCCGGGGTGGACGTAGCGTTTGGGAAAACCTAGTTGCCGCTTGCCGTTCCTGCAATCTTAAAAAGAAGAACCGCACCCCTGAAGAGGCAGGTATGCGCCTGGCCCGCCGCCCCGTGGCCCCACGCCACAGCCTGCTTCTGGTGGCCGATCTACCGCATCTACCCGAGGCCTGGCGCACTTATCTACCTGAGCTGGATCGCCAGCGCCACTAAAAAGCGCCCCGGAGTCGGGGCTGTAGGCTGGAGCGGGAAACGGGACTCGAACCCGCGACCCCAACCTTGGCAAGGTTGTGCTCTACCAGCTGAGCTATTCCCGCAAAAAAACCTCT
>Ga0209691_1000251_pt1 | contig 39468 bp, 40 predicted proteins | sample YNPMSBMetaG_FD_187120 | JGI IMG/M metagenome (GOLD analysis project Ga0209691, IMG submission 187120) | Anoxygenic and chlorotrophic microbial mat microbial communities from Yellowstone National Park, USA - YNP MS-B MetaG (SPAdes) (version 2) ... | reverse complement strand
CACCTGTTTGGCGATCTGTACTGCGATGTGGCTGAACTCCTTGGGGTCGACGGGGAACTCCATCTCCTCGCCCACTGCGACCTCGGGGTCGTATTTTCTGGCCGTCTCGAGGTCTATCTCTTTATCCGGATCTTCAACCTTCTCGACCACCCGGCGTATTTCCAGCACCTCAAGGTGGCCCTCCTGGGGGTCTAGCTGCACCTCCACAATGGGGCCTTTGCCTTCCTCCTCAACCTCTTTGGCCCTAAAGCCTTTTTGCCGTAAGTAAGCGTGGCGCAGGGCTTCTTCAAAGTTGGCGATCAGCTCTTCTGCTGTAACCCCGCGCTCGTGGGCTACTTGGGAAAGGGCATCCACAAAATCTCTATTCACAGATGTTCCTCCTTTGTGCGGGTGCTTGGGGCCTGGCTGGCCTACCTGGGTCGGTCGGGCCACTCGGCCAGATTCGCTTTGAAGGTGCCGAGCTGAAGGGTACGTACCTCGTCCTGCGCAAGCAAAAACTCCACCATATCCCCCTTGACTGCCCCTACCCGTCCCGTAAAGTTGCCCTGGGGGCTGCGCACCCTCACCTTGAGGCCCACAAAGCGCTCGAAATGGCGGGCGGTGAAGAGCGGGCGTTCTGCACCCGGCGACTCAACCTGAAGCAAGTAGCGCTCCGGCAAGAGCGCCTCGAGGCTATCGAGGTGTGCGCTGAGCGCGCGGTTGGCCCGCTCGAGGTCGGCCAGCGAGATGGGTACCTCATCCTTGCGCTCTATGCGCACCAACAGAATGGGGTTTTTGCTGCTTTTGAGGCTGGCCTCGAGCACGTCATATCCCAAGGGCGACAACACGCTTTTGGCCATCTCCTCCCATTGATAGCTGGGCATGCCTTCCGTCCGCAGGAGTCTCACCGGCTCCATCCTCCCCCTCGTTTCCCAAGAAAGAAGGGTGGGTTACAGACCCACCCCCTAGAATCTCGGGAGAACTCGACCTGAAGTATACCACCGGCTGAAGAACAGGTAAAGTAAGGTGGGTTGCCTTGTGCGCCGAGAGGTCACAAAATCAAAACCCCCCTCGCGGGGGGAGATTTGGTGCCGGGAACAGGACTTGAACCTGCACACCCTTGCGGGCGCATGACCCTGAATCATGTGCGTCTACCAATTCCGCCATCCCGGCGCAAGAGAAATACTAGCCAGCTATGCCCTTTTCGTCAAGGGGGTGGATCGGCCAGGGTGCACTTGGGGCTAGCCCGCCTCCGTGTTGTCCTCAAACCTCGTAGAGATTACACTCTGCCCTGTGGAGCCTACGCTTTTTCGCAGCCGGCGTGAGCGGAAACTGGGTGAACGCATTGCTGTGCGCCTGGAGGGTGTCACCAAGCGCTTTGGCGATCAGGTGGCGGTGGATAACGTAAGCTTGGAGATTCGTGACGGTGAGTTTTTTAGCTTGCTGGGGCCTTCGGGCTGTGGCAAAACCACCCTGCTACGCATGATCGCAGGTTTTGACACGCCGGATCAGGGCCGGGTCATTATTGGAGGAAAGGACATGACCGGGGTACCGCCCTACCTGCGCCCGGTCAACACGGTCTTTCAGAACTATGCGCTTTTCCCCCACATGACCGTAGAACAAAACATCGCTTTTGGTCTGCGCATGAAGAGAATGCCCCGTGATGAAATTGCCCGGCGGGTGCAGTGGGCCTTAGAACTTATCAACCTGCCTGGCTACGGAAAACGCCGCACCGACCAGATGTCCGGCGGCCAGCGTCAGCGCATCGCCCTAGCCCGCGCGTTGGTCAACGAGCCAGAGGTGCTGCTGCTCGACGAACCCCTTTCGGCCCTGGACCTCAAACTGCGCCAGGAGTTACGGGTAGAACTGATGAGTCTCCAGGAACAACTGGGCATCACCTTCATCTTTGTGACCCACGATCAGGAGGAAGCCCTGGTCATGTCTGACCGTATTGCGGTGATGAACAAAGGGCGCATTGAGCAGCTAGGCCCTACTGAGCAGATTTACGAGCTGCCGCAAACGGCCTTTGTGGCCAAGTTCATTGGGGATTCCAACCTGATTCCCGCTAAGGCCATAGCGCCGCGTAAGGTCAGAACCTCTTTGGGTGAGTTCGTGCTCGACGAGGAGGATGCTCTGGTTCCTGGTCAAGAGGTGCTGCTATCCATTCGTCCTGAGAAAATACGAATCTTTAGGGAAAAACCCAGTCTGCCTAACGTTTTTCCGGCCAAGGTAGACGACATCATCTACACGGGCTCGGAGAACCAGTACCTGCTTTTGGCCGACGGGCAGCGCCTGGTATGCAAGACGCTCAACCAGGACATCCAGGAGCCCGGCCACGAGGAGTTTAGCTACGATGAAGAGGTATGGGTGGCCTTCACGCCCGAAAAGCTGGTGGTCATTCAAAGTGGGGCAGAAGGGGGTGAACATGCCTGAAGCAGTAAACCCCCGACAGCACCTGCGCCGGCTGCTTGTTACGGTGGGGCCGGGTGCGTTGTGGCTGGTAGTTTTTGTTTTTATCCCCACCCTGATCGTGTTTGTGGCCTCGCTGATGAGCCGGGGTAGCCTGGGCCAGCTGGTACCGCCGCTTGGCCTGCATAATTACATACGCTTTTTTTCCGACCCACTTTTTATCGAAATTATCGGGCGCAGCCTGGTGATTGGTTTCTGGTCTACGCTGTTCGTAGTTTTGCTGGGTTATCCCCTGGCCTTCTACATTGCTCGAAGCCGCTACAAAGAGACCTTATTGCTGCTGGTGGTCATTCCGTTCTTCACCAATTTCCTGATCCGGATCTACGCCTGGATCGTGGTATTTCAGAAAGAGGGCCTTGTAAACGGCCTGATTGTTGCCTTTGGCCTCCCGCCTGCGGAGCTTTTACCCTCCACCTTAGCGGTGTATGTGGCTACTGTGTATACCTACCTGCCTTTTTTTGTGCTGCCGCTTTACGCTGCTGTTGAGCGCATTGACTGGAGCCAGCTCGAGGCCGCTTACGACCTGGGAGCCAAGCCTGTGCGGGCTTTCTGGGAGGCCATCTTTCCCCAGACGATTCCGGGTTTGTTTGCTGGCTTTTTGCTGGTGTTTATACCGGCAGTGGGTACTTTTGTCATTGCCGACCTGCTGGGGGGCGGCAAAATTACGTTGATCGGCAACCTTATCCAGCTTCAGTTTGGCTCAGCACAGAATTGGGCCTTCGGTAGCGCAGCCAGCATGGTGTTGATGGCCATGGTGTTGCTGGGGTTGTGGCTCTACGCCCGCACCCAAGGCGAGAAGGGGCTGGACAGGCTGGTATGAGGCGCTTGCTGTCCCTTCACGCTTGGCTGGTATTCGCTTTTTTGTATTTGCCCATAGTGGTCATCGTAGCCCTCTCCTTCAACCAAAGCCGCTTTGGGGTGCGCTTTACTGGTTTCACTTTCGACTGGTACCTCCGGCTCTTCAGCAATGAGCGGATCCTCGAGTACCTCACCAACACCCTGATTGTGGCGGTGGTATCCACCCTGGTCTCGACCATCCTAGGCACCCTTCTGGCGGTAGGCCTGGTGCGCTACCGATTCCGCTGGCAAAGTGCGCTGCGCTACTTGCTGTACGTTCCTGTGGTGGTGCCGGACGTGGTGATGGGTATCTCGCTGCTGCTTTTGTTCGACGTGGTTCGCGATGCCATTGGCTGGCCCCGGCTGTCGCTGTTCACCATCATCTTGGCCCACATCAGCTTTCAGATTTCCTATGCCACCCTGGTGGTGCGGGCCCGGCTGATGCTCCTGGATCCTGTCCTGGAGGAGGCTGCCCAAGACCTAGGGGCTACTCCCTGGCGCACCTTCCGTGAGGTAACCCTGCCGTTGATCATGCCCGGGGTGATCTCGGGGGCCCTGCTGGCCTTCAGCCTATCGCTCGACGATTTTGTGGTGACCTTTTTCACCGCGGGCCCTGGTTCCACCACCTTGCCGCTGTATATCTACTCATCGGTCAAGCTGGGCATCAGCCCCGAGATTCACGCCCTTTCTACCTTATTGGTGGGGACTACTATCCTGGTGCTGTTGTTGGGAAACCTCTTCTGGAGGAAGCGTGCCTGACCCCTCGGGTTTATGTGGAGGTGAGTTGTGAAAAGGCTCTGGTTTATCGCTTTGTTGGGGCTTCTGCTTGCAGGCTGTGGTCAGCAGAGAAAGGAGCTGCGCCTGCTGAACTGGTCGGATTACATGCCTAAGGAGGTGCTCCGGGAGTTCGAAAGACGCGAGGGCATCAGGGTGGTGGAGGACACCTACGACTCTCCAGAGGCCATGCTCTCCAAGCTGCAGGCCGGCGGTGACACCGAGTATGATGTGCTGATCACCCCGGACTACACCGTGGGGTCGCTGGCTCGAGCAGGCAGCCTACAGGAGCTCGACAAAGCCAGAATCCCTAACCTCAAGAACCTCGATCCGCAGTTCACCAGTCCGGCGTCTGATCCGGAGGGCAGGTACAGCGTGGTGTACCAGTGGGGTACCACTGGCCTGGCCTACCGCGAAGATCTGGTCAGTGGGCCGGTGGAGAGCTGGGCGGTGCTGTTCGACCCAGAAAAGCAGGTAGGTCGCTTCCTGCTTTTGGATGAGATGCGCGAGATGATAGGAGCGGCCCTAAAATACAAGGGCGAATCGGTCAACACCACCGACCCGGCCAAGCTGGCCCAGGTGCAGGCTCTGCTGCTCGATGCCAAACGCCGCTCGCAGGGCTTTGCTGGGGGAACCAGTATCCGCGACCGCCTGATTGCCGGCGATATTGCGGTGGGGCCCGCCTACTCGGGAGACATCCTGGCAGCTCAGCCCGAGAATCCCAAGCTCAGGTATGTCATCCCTATCGAGGGAGCCACCCTTTGGACCGACAACCTGGTGGTGCTGAAAAAGAGCCCCAACCACGAGCTGGCCCATAAGTTTATTAACTTTTTGCTCGAGCCTGAGATTGCTGCGCAAATCTCCAACACCATTGGTTATGCCACCCCGGTAGCGGCAGCGATGGATCTGATTGAGGAAAGAGACAATCCCGTGGTCTATCCCGTCCCCGAGATCAGGGCCCGCCTCGAGCTGCTGGCTGACCTTGGCGACCAGGCCGACCTATTCAATAAAGTCTGGGCAGAGGTGAAGTCACGTTAACGGCCCGGCGCAAATATCGAAAGCGCCAAAGGCCATGTCCTTAGGGGTGACCCTTAATCTTCCAGATTAACCAAGCACCGCAGCAGGGCGGCAACTTACTTTTGCCACCGCTGGCGGGGCTATACTCGGGGTGTGAGAAAGCTTTTAGGCCTCCTGGCGTTTTTAGGCCTGGCGCTGGCCCAGACCGGACCGCAGCTTTACCAGCAAAACTGTGCTTTCTGCCATGGCGACAGCGGCCAGGGGCGAGCGGGGGCCTTTCCGCCCTTGGCAGGCCACGTTACCGAGCTGGCCAAGCTGCCAGAGGGCCGCTCCCACCTGATCAACGTTATGCTGTATGGAATGCAAGGTCCGATTCGTGTCAGGGGCGTTACTTATAACGGGGTAATGCCGGCTTTCGCCCAGCTCACCGATGAGCAGATTGCTACCGTGCTCAATTACATCCTAAACGCCTGGGGCAACGATAAGCTCCTGCCGCGGGAGCACCGACCTATAACGCCATCTGAGGTTAGCAGCGCGCGTAACGTGGCCGAAAAGCCAACCCCCCAGCAGATTGGCATCATTCGCTCGCGCCTGAACGTTCCCTAGCCTACACGAAACCGTGAGCGAGCCTCTGCTTTGTACCTGGGGCGGGCCTCGCGGGTATGTCGCTCGCTGAGCAGTACCGGTATAGCCTCCTCATCGCTTAGCTCAGGAGCTTGCAGCCAGCGTACCCCTTGTGCTTGTGTGACTGTGAAACTGCGGCTCGAGGCCCTGTAGGCTAGAATCGCGAGCCAGGCTTGCGAGAGACAGATATGCTTCGTCTTTTCGGTATAGGGTTGCTACTAATGGGGCTGGGCTTGGCCCAGAACACAGTGCGGGTGGTGGCTGCCGCAGACCTGCAATACGCTCTGAGTGAGATTGCTCAGAATTTTGAACGAGGGAACCCAGGCCTGCGGGTTGAGCTGAGTTTTGGCTCCTCGGGTAAGATCTACGCCCAGCTCATGCAGGGTTTGCCTGCGGACATCTTCTTTTCCGCCGATGAAATCTTTCCCAAGCGGCTAGAACAGGCTGGGCGTATCGTGCCTGGGAGCCTGAGACTGTACGCGGTGGGTCGCATGGTGATATGGGTTTCTAATCGGTGGGTCGAGCAAGGGCTGGATCCCCGCCGCCTCGGGCCGCGGGTGCTGCTCGATCCCAAGGTTACCCAGCTGGCCTTGGCCAATCCAATACACGCGCCCTATGGCCGGGCTGGGGTAACGCTGCTGGAACACTATGGTCTGCTGCGCCGCATCCGTCCGCTCAGGTGGGAGGAAATGACCGGTGGCATCCCGGCCTATTACGACCTGGCCGCGCTGCAACGGGGCAAGACCAGCTTTGAGTTTGTGTATGGTGAAAACATCTCCCAGGCTGCACAGCTGGCCCTGACCAGCACCAATGCTGGTCTGCTGGCCCTCTCTGTGGCCAGAAGCGGGGTCATGCAGCGTTCTGGGGTGTACTGGCTGGCCCCGCTAAACAGCCATCTGCGCCTGAACCAGACCTGCGTTATGCTGCGGGACCGCCCGGTGGTGCACCGTTTTTATGATTATGTGGCCTCGCCCGGATCGCAGCGCGTGCTTCGCAAGTACGGCTTTTTGCTGCCGGGGGAGAAAGAGTGATGGACGACCCGGTCTTCTGGCAGACCCTGCGCCTCACCCTCGAGGTCAGCCTGGTGACGACCCTGATACTGCTCTTCCTGGGGCTGCCGCTGGGCTGGGTACTGGCCCACAAGCGCTTCTGGGGCAAGCGGGTGCTGGAGTCCATCGTGCTCTTACCCCTCACCCTGCCGCCCACGGTACTGGGGTTTTACCTGCTCCTGCTGCTGGGCCAGAATGGTCCAATCGCCCAGACCTTTGGCTTTACCTGGGCCTTCCGTTTTGAGGGGTTGGTGGTGGGTTCGGTGCTGTTTAGCTTACCCTTCGCCCTCAATGGCTACCGTGAGGCCTTTCGTAGCCTGGACCTAGACTTGATCCAGACTGCGCGTACTCTAGGGGCGGGCTGGAGGCGGGTCTGGCTCGAGGTGATTCTGCCCATCACCTGGCCGGGCATTCTATCGGGCTCCATCCTGGCCTTTGCCCACACTTTGGGCGAGTTCGGGGTGGTGCTGATGATAGGGGGAAACATCCCCGGTAAAACCCAGTTGGTCAGCATCTACATTTACGACCAGGTGCAGGCCCTTCAGTTTGACCGAGCCGCTGAGGCCGCAGGGCTTTTGCTGGCAGTAAGCTTTGTGCTGGTGTACCTGGTACGCACCCTGGAGGACGTGTGGAGATCGCGTATGCCCTGAAGCACCCGGTAAGGTTAGAGCTGAAGCTGCAGGTAGAAGGCTTTACGGTTTTGCTGGGCGAGAGCGGGGTGGGCAAGACCAGCCTGCTTAAGGCCATTGCAGGTTTGATACCTGCAAACGGTGAGCCTTTTGCAGGACTGAAGGCGGAGAAGCGTCCCGTAGGCTACCTGCCCCAGCACTTTGCCCTGTTTCCGCATCTGCGCGCCTGGCAGAATGTGGCGTTTTCGCTGGCTCATCTGCCTGGCCCAGACCGTAAGCGAAAGGCCCTGGCCTACCTCGAGCTGATGGGCATCGCTGAGCTGGCTGAACGCTACCCGCGGCAAATGTCGGGTGGTCAGCAGCAGCGGGTGGCCCTGGCCCGGGCCCTGGCGAGAGAACCGCAAATTCTATTGCTGGACGAACCCACCAGCGCGCTGGATCTGGCGACCCGGGAGGAGGTTTTTGGGGGGGTGTTGGAGCGCCTGAAGGCCCTCGCGCTGCCTACCCTGGCAGCTTCACACGACCTGTGGCTGGCCCAGCGGGCCCACCGGGTGGCGGTGCTGACCCGGCATGGCCTGCTGCAGCAGGGTTCTCCTGAAGCGGTGTTTGCTCGGCCAAAGAACCTCGAGGTGGCCCGGCTGGTGGGTTATCGCAACCTGTGGGCTGGAGTGGTGCTGTGGCTGGAAGGGGAGTGGGCTTGGGTACAGACCCCGCTGGGGGTGCTCCAGGTGGCCCGCCCCGACTGGGTTCAAGCGGGCCAGAAGGTCTGGCTGGGAATTCGTTCGGAGGAGGTATTCACCTTGGATACACAAAAAAACCGCTTGCTGGGTAGGATTAGCCAGTTGAGCTGGCAGGGTTTGCGCTTGCGCGGCCAGCTGATGGTAGGAGGGGTTGCCCTAGATTTCCTACTGCCGCGCCACAGGCAGCTTCAACTCGGGCTTAGCGAGGGTTTGGAGCTCGAGGTTGCCCTCGAGCCACGCTTGCTGCACCTGATGCCTGCTTAGGACTGCTTCTGCTCGGGTTTGCTTTCTTCTGGTTTTTTCTCGTCCTCATTCAGGGCTTTGCGGAACTCCTTGGCTGACTGGCCGAGACCTCGAGCCAGCTCTGGTAGCTTGCGTGCGCCAAACAACAAAACCACAATCAGCAGGATGATGAGCAGTTCGGTGGGGCCTAAGGGCATGGCATTCCTCCTTGTAACCAGTATAAGCCTGACCTGATTGTAAACCTACTTGGCAACAGAAGTATGAAAACCACCCTCATACCTCGCTGTACCGGTCGCGGTGGACAAGTAAAGCCAGGCCCAGGCCTAGGTACACCATGATCAAACTGCTGCCCCCCTTGGAAACCAGAGGTAGGGTGAGGCCGGTTACTGGGGCCAGACCCAGCGTAACTGCGATGTTAACCGTAACCTGGAAAGCCAGCATGGAGAGCACCCCCGCGATGATCAGGCGATCCTCCATACGTACGCACTCTGAGGCCATGCGGCCTAGGCGGAAAAAAAGCAAGGCGTAAAGTGCAATCAGCGTGGTTGCACCGACGAAACCCCACTCCTCCGCCAGCACGGCGTAGATGAAATCGGTCTGGCGCTCGGGCACGAATCCCAGCTGGGTCTGGGTACCCGCTCCAAAACCCTTGCCCATCAGGCCGCCAGAGCCGATAGCAATCGTGGATTGGATCTGCTGAAAGCCCCTGCCTTTGGGATCTTTGGATAGGTCGAACAAGATCTCAACCCGGTCTCGCTGGTACTGGTTGAGGTTGGGCCAGACTGCTGTGGGCAGGAGCACCGCCAGCAAAACTGCCCCTAAAGCGATGTGTTTGACAGGCATCCCTCGCACGAAGAGCATACCCAAGAACCCTGCAATGAGCACTAGGGCGCCTCCTAGGTCGGGCTGGATGAATACCAAAGCCAAAACTGGGACTGTCAGCAGAACCGGCAATACATAATCCAGCAGACGCTCCAGCGGTCTTGCTGCCAGCACCCGGGCCAGTACTAGGATGAGGCCAATTTTGGCCAGCTCGAGCGGTTGAAAACTGAACGGTCCGAGGTTGAACCAGGCTCTGGCGCCATTGATCTCGCGGCCTATCAACAAGACCAGCACCAGCATGGCTAGCGAGACCATGTAGAGGGTAAAGCCCCAGGAAAGCACCTGTCGGCGGGTAAAAAGCTGAATCAACAGGCCCACCGCTAGGGCAATTGGCAGGGCCACCAGCTGCTGTAACCAGAGGCTGCGGCTTGGCACGGCGCTGTAGAGCGTAACCAGGCCAACAAAGCTGATAAGTAGCACCAGGCTTATGAGCACCCAGTCGTAGGCTAGAACCGGAACCCTGCGCAGCGCCACTTCAGCAGTCTATACGATTCGGGCTGGGAGTTGCTCATGCCGGCCTGCTGCCCGTAGCCTTCTGCTGCATTACATCCCGGCCACCGCCTGGTCTGGCAGGGGGGTCTAGGGTAACCACATAAAAGTATTTCCACACGATATTGTTTGGCAAAAACGTGGGTGTAATAATGGTGTTGACAAAAGCAGGCCGGGCTAGCGCCCAGGTTCTCCACGTCTTGTGAAGATCGGCACAAGTTCGGCTACCCCAGGGAAGGGAGGCACATGTCACCTACAAGTGAGTATCTGGCTTTGCTGGTGTACCTAGCTGTCGCGGTTGCCATCGCCGTGCTGGCAACCGTAGTGGGAGCGGTTCTTGGCCCTAAGAAAGGAGGGCGGGCCAAGCTAATGCCCTACGAGTCGGGCAACGACCCCGCTGGGGAGGTCAAGCGTTTTCCGGTGCACTTTTATGCTGTAGCGATGCTCTTTATCATCTTCGATGTAGAAGTGGCCTTTTTGTGGCCCTATGCGGTGAGCGCCGGAGCCTTGGGGGTGGTGGGCTTTTTGGGGCTATTGGCGTTTACGGGGCTGCTGTTTGTGGGCTTCTTGTATGAGTGGTACAAGGGAGTGATCAAGTGGCACTAGTTGGACTTGGGTGGTCTCGAGCCGCAAAGACCTGCGCGTTGGGACCTGGAGGTCGCATACAATGGCAACTCTAAAAGATCTGTTTACCAAAGATGTTCAGGAGCTTGAAAGCCAGGGTATCCTGTTCACCACCCTCGAGAAGCTCATCGCCTGGGGGCGCTCCAATAGCCTGTGGCCGGCCACCTTTGGCCTGGCCTGCTGTGCCATCGAGATGATGGCCTCCACTGATGCCCGCAACGATATCGCGCGTTTTGGTTCGGAGGTTTTCCGCGCCTCGCCGCGCCAGGCTGATGTGATGATTGTGGCCGGGCGGCTTTCCAAAAAGATGGCTCCGGTGATGCGCCGGGTTTACGACCAGATGCCCGACCCCAAGTGGGTCATCTCGATGGGGGCCTGTGCTTCCTCCGGCGGCATGTTCAATAACTATGCCATTGTGCAAAACGTGGACAGCGTGGTACCGGTGGACGTGTTTGTGCCGGGCTGCCCCCCCCGGCCCGAGGCCCTCATCTACGCGGTGATGCAGCTACAGAAGAAAATCCAGGGCAAGGCCCGGGATGATAAGGGCCGCAAGTTGCCTAAGGTGGAAGCCTGGCAGCGCTAGCTCGAGGTGGAGATGCGAAGACTGGCCGAATTAAAAGAGCAAGCCCGCGCCAACGGCTGGGGTATTGAAGAAGCCCATGGCAGCACCTGGGTGGTGGTCCCCAAAGACCAGTTTAAACCCCTGCTGGCCGATCTCAAGAACAAAGGCTGGAACTACCTGGCCGATGTGGTAGGGATCGATTACCTGAGATACCCCAGCCCCAAGCCCGAACGTTTTTGCGTGGTGTATGAACTGGTTTCCTTGCCAGGTTACCAAGATGGCGATGGTAGCCGGGTGTTTATCCGGGTTTACGTGCCCGAGGCCAACCCCAGCCTGCCCAGCCTCACCGACCTGTGGCGCGGGGCCGACTACCTCGAGCGCGAGGTGTTTGACCTACTGGGCATCCGCTTTGAAGGTCACCCCGACCTGCGCAAAATTCTGACTCCTGAAGACCTGGAAGGCCACCCCCTGCGCAAGGATTTTCCCCTGGGCGAGACCCCTACCTTGTTCAAAGAGGGCCGCTTCATCGACCCCGATGCCTTCCGGGCTGGCCTTTCTGGGGATAAGGCGGGCATGACCGGCTGGCGGGGTGGAACCCGCAAAGGCTACCAGGATGTTGCTGCTGAGGTGCAGAAGGTGGTCAAAGGAGGCAACTGATGGTGCGTGACCCACAAAAGCTGCACAGCCCCTCGGTGGAGGTGTATGACATAGCCGATGCACCTGAGCTTAGGTCCGAGGTGATGACCCTTAACGTGGGTCCTCAGCACCCCTCGACCCACGGGGTGCTGCGGGTGGTGGTAGACCTTTCCGGGGAGCGGATTCTGCGCCTGACCCCTCACATCGGCTACCTCCACACTGGCTTCGAAAAGAACATGGAGTACCGCACCTACACCCAGTGCATCACCTATACCCCCCGCATGGACTACCTGCACAGCTTCAGCCACGACCTGGCCTATGCCCTGAGCGTGGAAAAGCTGGTAGGGGCGGAGGTGCCCCCCAGGGCCCAGGCCATTCGTATTCTGCTCAACGAGCTTTCCCGCATCGCCTCGCACCTGGTCTTCCTAGGCACCGGGTTGCTAGATTTCGGCGCGCTGACGCCCTTCTTCTACGCCTTCCGCGAGCGGGAGGCGGTGCTCGACCTGTTCGAGTGGGTCTCGGGCCAGCGCTTCCACCACAACTACATCCGCATCGGGGGCCTCAAGGAAGACTTGCCGCCGGAGTTCTTGGGCGAGGTGAAGAAGTTTATTGCCCAGATGCCGGCCCGCATTGACGAGTACGAGGCTTTGTTCCGGGAAAGCCCCATCTTTTATGAGCGGGCCAGGGGTGTCGCGGTGATACCTGCCGAGGTAGCCATCAACCTTTCCCTTACCGGGGGCAGCCTGCGGGCCTCAGGGGTTAACTACGATGTGCGTAAGGCTTACCCCTACGCCGGCTACGAAACCTACAACTTCGACGTACCGGTGCTCACGGGGGGCGACATCTTCGACCGGATGGTGATTCGCCTCCTCGAGATGCGCGAGTCGGTCAAGATTATCCGGCAGGCCGTCGAGCGGCTCGAGGCCATCGGGCCCGGCCCCATCCGCGACCCCAACCCGCAAATTTCCCTGCCGCCGCGCCACTTGCTGGAAACCTCGATGGAGGCGGTCATCTATCACTTCAAGCTGGTGACCGAAGGCTTCCACCCCGCCCCGGGCGAGGTGTACGTGCCTACCGAGAGCGCCCGGGGTGAGCTGGGCTACTACATCGTTTCCGACGGTGGTTCGATGCCCTACCGGGTCAAGGTGCGCGCGCCTAGCTTTGTTAATCTGCAAAGCCTGCCCTATGCCTGCAAAGGCGTCCAGATGGCCGACATGGTGGCGGTGATTGCTTCTTTAGACCCGGTGATGGGGGACGTAGACCGATGAGTTATGTAACGGAGGCCTGGCGTTCAGGGACAAGCTGTCCACCCCCAGGCTTTTGAATGTTCGCGGAGGCATATGGGATTTTTCGACGATAAACAAGACTGGCTACGTGAGGTATTCGCCCAGTACCCCGATACGCCCCAGGGGCGACGGGCGGCCATCATGCCCATGCTGCGGCGGATACAGCAGGAGGAGGGCTGGATCTCCCCTGAGCGTCAGGAAGAGATTGCCCAAATCCTAGGTATCACCGCTACCGAGGTGGCGGGTGTGATGAGCTTTTATAGCTACTACCAGGCTCTGCCCACCGGCAAGTACCACCTCCAGGTCTGTGCCACCCTCTCCTGTGCTATTGGGGGGGCCGATGAGCTATGGGACGAACTGGTGCAGGAGCTGGGCATTTTGCGGGGAGAAGTAACCCCCGATGGCCTTTTTAGCATCCAGAAGGTGGAGTGCCTGGGTTCCTGCCACACCGCCCCGGTGGTGCAGGTCAACGACGAGCCCTACGTGGAGTGCGTAACCAAAGCCCGTCTGCATGCGCTGTTGCAGGGTTTGCGGGAAGGTCGGCGGCTCGAGGAGATCGCGCTGCCGGGTAAGGTGGGGCACGAGGTGCATGTGCGCGGGGAGGAGGTGGGCGCATGAACGGGCCCATCGTGAGCGGCAAAGACCCCCGCTTCGAAAAGACCCTATACAAACACGTGGGCCAGCCCAACTCCTGGACGCTTGCCTATTACCTTTCCCACGGCGGTTATCAGGCCATCAAGAAGGCCATCGCCCAGGGCCCAGACTGGGTCATTGAGGAGGTCAAGAAGTCTGGCCTGCGTGGACGGGGAGGGGCGGGTTTCCCCACCGGGCTCAAATGGAGCTTCATGCCCAAAAACACCGGCAAGCAGCATTACATCGTCTGCAACGCCGACGAGTCGGAGCCGGGCTCCTTCAAAGACCGCTACCTGATGGAAGATGACCCCCACCAGCTCATCGAGGGCATGATGATCGCGGGGGTGGCCATAGAGGCCAGCAAAGGCTACATCTACATCCGCGGCGAGTACCGGCGGGCCTACGACCGGCTGGTCGCGGCCATCCGGGAGGCCTATGCGGCCGGCTACCTGGGCCAGAACGTGATGGGTAGTGGCTTCAGCTTTGACCTCTACGTGCACCGGGGGGCTGGGGCCTACATCTGTGGCGAGGAAACAGCCCTGATGAACTCCCTCGAGGGCCTACGGGCCAACCCCCGCATGAAGCCCCCCTTCCCGGCCCAGGCCGGCCTGTGGGGTATGCCCACCACCATCAACAACGTGGAGACACTCTGCTCGGTAGTGCACATTGTGGAGCGTGGGGCCGACTGGTTTGCCAGCATGGGCAGCGAAAAGTCCAGGGGGCACAAGCTCTTCCAGGTCTCGGGCCCCTTCAAGCGCCCTGGGGTGTACGAGCTGCCGCTGGGTACCACCTTCCGTGAGCTGCTCTTCGACTGGGCGGGAGGCCCCACCGAGCCCATCCAGGCCATCATTCCAGGGGGTTCGTCCTGCCCCCCGCTGCCCTGGACCGACGAGATCCTCGATACCCCCATGGATTATGAGTCCATCAGCGCCAAGGGCTCGATGTTGGGCACCGGTGGAGTGATCGGCATTCCAGCCAGTATGAGCATGGTGGACGCTATGTGGAACGTGACCCGCTTCTATGGCCACGAATCCTGTGGCAAGTGCACCCCTTGTCGTGAGGGGGTCTCGGGCTGGATGGTGAGCCTGTTCGAGAAGATCGGTACCGGACGAGGTCGGAGGGGGGATGTGGAGCTCTTGGAAAGCATCCTCGACCAGATCGAAGGCCGCAGCTTCTGCGCTCTGGCCGACGCGGCCTGCTGGCCGGTACGTGGCAGCCTCAGGCACTTCCGCTACCAGTTTGTAGAGGCGGTGGAGCAGGGCAAGCCCATCGAACGCCAGGGTAGCCGCTGGGGGTGAAAATGGTCAAAGTAACTATCAACGACAGAACGGTGGAAGTGCCTAGCGGTACCTCGGTCATGGACGCTATCTTCCATGCCGGTTATGACGTGCCGCTGTTCTGCGCTGAGAAGCACCTGTCGCCCATCGGGGCCTGCCGCATGTGCTTAGTGAGGATCGGTAGTCCGCGCAAGGGGCCCGACGGCAACTTCATTATGGAAGGTGGGCAGCCCAAGATTTTCTGGCTGCCCAAGCTCTCGGCAGCCTGCATTACGGCGGTGAGCGATGGGATGATGGTGGACACCCTTTCCGACGAGGTGCGGCATGCCCAGTCGGGCATGATCGAACTCACCCTGTTCAACCACCCGCTCGACTGCCCCACCTGCGATAAGGGCGGGGCCTGCGAGCTACAAGACCGCAGCTATGAGTACGGCCTGGTGGAGAAGTTCTACCAGCCCGACCCGATGGAGCTGCCCTTATACACCCGCTTCGAGCTGACCCGGCGGCACGTGGACAAGCACCACCCCCTCTCGCCCTTCATCGTGCTCGACCGGGAGCGCTGCATTCACTGCAAGCGCTGTGTGCGCTACTTTGAGGAGATCGCAGGCGAGGAGGTGCTCGACTTCACCGAGCGGGGGGTGTATACCTTCATCAACAGCGAGGAGAAGGGGCTTCCCTCCAATTTTAGTGGCAACATCGTGGATATCTGCCCGGTGGGGGCCCTGCTCGACCAGACCGCACGCTTCCGCGCGCGTAACTGGGAGTACGACTCCACCGAGACCACCTCGATGGACGACGCCAGCGGGGCGGCCATTTTGGTGGACACCCGCAGTGGGCTGCTCGAGCGCATCCGGGCGGCTGAGCGGCGGGAAGTGAACGAGATCTGGATCTCCGATGCGGCCCGCTTTGGCCACGAATGGGTTAATGAAAACCGCGTGCGCACGCCGCTGGTGCGCAAGGATGGCAAGCTGGTGGAGGCTACCTGGGAAGAGGCCCTGGGGGCCATCCGCAAAGGTCTGGAGGGCGTCGCCGGGGCGGATATTGGCATCTACCTGGCGGGCAATAGCACCCTGGAGGAGGGCCTGGCGGCCCTCGAGCTGACCCAGGCCCTAAGCACGCCGCACCGTGACTTCCAGGGCCGTACCGCCCACCCCGTTGGTGTGTTTACCCCGGCCAGCTTCGATGAGCTCTTGGACGCCGAGTTTGTGCTGGTGCTGGGCGATCCTGCCGAAGAGGCCCCCACCCTGCACCTGCGGCTTTCGGAGTACAGCCGTGGCCTCAAACCCGCTGCCAAGCTCGCGCACGGCACCCCCTTTGCCGACCTCAACATCAAGGAGCGGATGCCCCGCCTGACCCACAAGCTGGCCCTCTTCAGCACCTATCCCAGCAGCACGGCCAGGTGGGCTGGGGCCAGCGCCGTGCACGCCCCGGGGATGGAAGCGGCCCTGCTGGCGGCCCTGCTGGATCAGGCCGAAGCGCCCGCTGGCCTGAGCGAGCCGGTGGCCTGGGTCAAGGCGCGCCTGGCGGCCAGCTCGCGGGTGGTGCTGGTGCTGGGCGCGGGGGTGCTTAACCAACCCCAGACGGCCCAAAAAGCCAAGCAGCTTGCCGAGCGCACGGGTGCTCGGGTGATGTGCATGACCCCTGCGGCCAACGCGCGGGGGCTGGAAGCGCTGGGGCTGTTTCCCGGCAGGGGCGGCGCAGGTTGGAGCGAGGTGGGGCCCAGGGTGGTTTACTATGCCTACCTGCCCAGCGAAAAGCAGCTCAGAGCGGCCTCCTTCCGCATCCTGCACCTGACCCACCGCCATCCGCTGGCCGAGAAATACGCCGATGTGGTGTTGCCGGGCCAGACCGCTTACGAGAAGCGCGGCCACACTGTGAACCTCGAGGGCCGGGTGTTGCCGCTCGAGCCCGCCGGTATTGACAACGGCCAGGCCGATGGTGCAGTGGCGGCGCTGGGCCTAATTGCCGAGGCCGCAGGGGTAAAGACCCCGGTTCGGCTGGTGCGTCAGGCCAGCAAGCTGCTCGTCGAGAAACATAAGCTCCCGCCTGTGATGGAGCGCTGGCTGCCTAAGTTAACCGGCTGGGTTGCCTCTGACGCGGATGTGACCCAGGGGTCGCTGTATCTGCGCCCGACCATGTGGCGGCGGGAGCAGCTCGTGGGTGCAGTGGCCAAGGTGGTGGAGGTCAGGCTGGAGATGAGCCCTGCAACAGCCCGTGCCCAGGGCCTGGCCGATGGCTATCAGGTGGAGCTGGCACTGCCGGACGGCCCTGAGCGCCTCGAGGTCAGAACCGTAGAAGGGCTCCCGGACGGCGTGATGTATGTGCCTGCGCTGGGGGCCTGGGCAGGCCGCTGCGTAGAGGCCAAAATCCTGGTGGGAGGTAGAGCATGAGGCTATTTTGCCTGCAGGATCACATCCTGGATAAGCGGGGCGCCTGCAGCCTCCGGGTGCCTGCTCTGCTGCGAAAGGGCATCGTTTTTGGCGCGCAATGCCTTTCTGCAGTGACCCTGGCTGCCGATTCGGCCCACTCCACAGCCACCGATCCACTTTGGATGGTAGGGATTAAGGCCTTCCTGGTGATTTTTGGCTTGCTAACCGCTTTTGCCTACATGACCCTGATAGAGCGGCGGCTGTTGGCCCGCATCCAGGTTCGCCAGGGGCCTAACCGCGTGGGGCCGAACGGTTTGCTGCAGCCGCTGGCCGATGCAATTAAGTCCATCTTCAAAGAAGACCTGGTGGTCTCGAGGGCCGACAAGGTGGTTTTCGTGCTGGCCCCTATTGTCTCGGTTACCTTTGCGCTGCTCACCTTTGGCCTGATCCCCTTTGGTCCTAAAGGTGCCTTCTTCGGTTACGACCCTTGGGTAATCGATCTGGACGTGGGTTTGCTCTATGTTTTTGCGGTCTCGGAGATTGCTATCTATGGGGTCTTTCTGGCGGGCTGGGCTTCCAACTCCAAGTACGCCTTACTGGGATCGCTGCGCTCCTCGGCCTCGCTTATCTCCTATGAGCTGGCCCTGGGCATCAGCCTGGTCGCCCCGGTGTTGCTGGTGGGGTCGCTGAACCTCCAGCAGATTGTGAACTGGCAGTACGAAAACGGCTGGCTGATTCTGTACATGCTCCCCGCTTTTGCCATCTTCCTCCTGACCAGCATGGCCGAAGCGGCCCGCACCCCCTTCGACCTTCCCGAGGCCGAACAGGAGCTGGTGGGGGGCTACAACACCGAGTACAGCTCCATCAAGTGGGCCTTGTTCCAGATGGCCGAGTACATCCACCTCATCACGGCTGCGGCCCTGATCCCCACCATCTTTTTGGGCGGCTGGCGGATGCCCGGCTTTATGGAGCAAATCCCCCTCATCGGCGGCCTTTTCGCCCTGCCCTACCTGTGGATGTTCGTCAAAATTGCCCTGTTCTTGTTCTTCTTTATCTGGGTGCGGGGTACCCTCTTCCGCCTGCGTTACGACCAGTTGATGGTCTTTAGCTGGGGCCGCTTGTTCCCGCTGGCATTGGTCTGGTTTGTGTTGTCGGCCATGGTGGTGGCCTTCCAGTGGCCGCTGGCCGTGCTAGGCTGGCTCTCCTTCTTGAGCTTGGTGGTTTTTTTGATCTACGCGGCCCTGACTGCCAAGCCCAGGCCCAGAAACATACCGCGCTTGGGCGCGGGGGATTGAGGAAAGGAGTGGATCTGTGAGCATTGCTGCACTCGCCCAGAGCATGGGCATAACCCTACGGGCGCTGTTTTCAAAACCGCTGACGATTCCCTACCCGGATGCTCCGGTACCCCTCAAACCGCGCTTCCACGGACGGCACGTGCTGACGCGACACCCCAACGGCCTGGAAAAGTGCATCGGTTGTTCACTGTGTGCGGCAGCCTGCCCGGCCTATGCCATCTATGTGGAAGCTGCCGAGAACGACCCTGATAACCCGGTGAGCGCCGGTGAGCGCTATGCCAAGGTGTACGAGATCAACATGCTGCGCTGCATCTTCTGTGGGCTGTGCGAGGAAGCATGCCCCACCGGTGCGGTGGTGATGGGCTACGACTTCGAGATGGCCGACTACCGCTACTCCGACTTTGTCTATGGCAAGGAGGACATGCTGGTCGAGGTGGAGGGTACCAAGCCGCAGCGCCGTGAGGCAGCCTATACCGGCAAGCCGATTAAGCGAGGCTATACCGTGCCTTATGTGCGGCCCGAGCTCGAGGGCTTCAAGCCGCCCAAGAAGTAGATGGCCTGCTGCCCAGCTCGAGCTTTCTGGGTAAAATCTCTCGGGTCATGTGCGATCCGCAAGGCTCGAGCCCAGACCCCAAAGCTCCTTGGAGGAATCAATGAGTGTAGGATTTTGGGAAATCCTTGCCCTGCTGCTCCTGGTTGGAACTGGCCTGGCAGTGGTGCGCCTACAAAATGCCGTCCACGCAGCCCTGGCGCTAATTGCCAATTTCTTGGTAGTGGCGGGCGTGTATGTGGCGCTGGAGGTGCGCTTCGTGGCCATGATTCAGATCATCGTCTACGCTGGCGCTATCATGGTGCTGTTTTTATTCGTCATCATGCTGCTCTCGGCAGCGAGCGCCAATGTGGGCCAGGATCTGCTGCCTCGGCTGCCCTGGCTGGCCGGGTTAGGTGCACTGGGCCTGGCGAGCGTCTTGATTTTTGCCGTAACCCGGTTTCAGCCGCCCGCAAATGCGCCTGCGCTGGGTGGCGGTCTGCCCCAGGTCCTAGGGCCCCCACTTTATGATCCCGAAAAGTGGCTATACGCCCTTCTGGCAGTAGGTTTTTTGCTGCTGGTGGCGACTGTGGCAGCGGTGGTACTTATCGAGCCAGAGCGGATCGTCCCGGCTACCAGCTACCCTGCCCACTTGCGGCAAGATAAGAAGTCCAGCCCGCCAATTTCCGAACAAAAGGATGAAAGAGCGGTGGTGAAGCGATGATCTGGCTTATAGCTTCCGCTCTATTGTTTTCGATTGGGGCTTACGGCGCGCTTACCCGGCGCACCGCTATTCTGATGTTTTTGTCCATCGAGCTGATGTTGAATGCTGCTGCACTCTCCTTGATCAGCTTCTCCAAAATGCTCGGAAGCCTAGATGCCCAGGTGGTGGTGCTATTTATCATCGCCCTCGCCGCTGCTGAGGTAGCGGTGGGTCTGGGCCTCATTGTGGCTATTTTCCGTCGCCGCGAGACCACCGGCGTAGATGAACTGCGGCAACTTAGGGGGTAAAACGTGCAAGAAACCTTTCTTCTACCCCTGACCATCGCACTCCCGGTGCTGGGGTTTGTGATTCTTGGGCTGTTTGGGAAACGAATCGGTGAGCCCTCTGCCGGCTGGCTGGCCTCAATTCTGGTGCTGGGGAGCTTCTTATTGGGCCTCGTTTTGCTGCTGCAAGGCGGAGCCCGTTGGGCCCTTCCCGACTGGCTACCGGGTATCCCTTTTAGCCTCAACCTCGACAACCTCTCGGGCGTGATGCTGATGGTGGTGACCGGGGTGGGCTTCCTGATTCACCTCTGGGCCATCGGTTACATGCACGGCGACCCCGGCTATAGCCGCTTCTTCAGTTATTTCAACCTGTTCATCGCGGCCATGCTGCTGCTCATCCTGGGCGACAGTCTGCCGGTGGTGTTCATTGGCTGGGAGGGGGTGGGTCTGGCCTCCTACCTGCTCATCGGCTTCTGGTATCAGGAGCGCCTCAACGCCGACTCGGCCCGTAAGGCCTTCATCGTCAACCGCATCGGCGACCTGGGCTTTTTGCTGGCCATGGGCCTCTTGTGGAGCATGTTCGGTACCCTCTCCATCTCCGAGCTGGCGGAGAAGGTAGCGGCGGGCGGTTATAGCTTTACTACCCTTACCTTGGCTGGCTTCTTCCTGCTGATTGGCGCCATGGGTAAGAGTGCCCAGGTGCCGCTGATGGTCTGGTTGCCCGATGCCATGGCCGGCCCTACCCCGGTATCGGCTCTGATCCACGCGGCCACCATGGTGACGGCAGGGGTTTACCTGCTGGTACGGCATGCCTTCATGCTGCACGGCGATGGTTTTTTGTCGGGCCTAATCGTGGCCATCGGTTTGCTCACCGCTTTCTACGGGGCGCTTTGCTCGCTGGGCCAGTGGGACATCAAGCGCATCGTGGCCTACACCACCCTCTCGCAGCTCGGCTTCATGTTTGTGGCGGTGGGGGTGGGGGCCTACTGGGTGGCGATATTCCACATCGTGACCCACGCCTTCTTCAAGGCCCTGATGTTCATGAGCTCCGGTTCGGTGATTCACGCCCTGGGCGGCGAGCAAGACGTACGAAAAATGGGGGGGATGCGTAAGTACCTGCCGGCTACGCACCTGCATGGCCTGGTAGCTACTTTTGCCTCGGGCGGCCTGGTGCCCTTAGCGGGCTTCTGGTCTAAGGACGCAATTCTGGCCTACTCCTTTGAGTATGGCCCCTGGCTGTGGGCCCTGATGCTGTTTGCTTCGGTGCTGGCGGCGCTTTACTCGATCCGCTGGTATGTGCTGGTCTTTTGGGGCGACTACCGCGGCAAGGAACACCCCCACGAAAGCCCCGCGGTGATGCTGTGGCCCAACCACATCCTGATGGGCGGGGCTATTGGTGTGGGCTTTATCGGGCTGCCTTACGTAATTGACTACAAAAACTTTATCGAGCCTTTCCTGACCAAAGCCATCGGAGACTTTCCCCACGAGAAGCTGCCCGTGCTCACCGAATGGATGCTCATCATTACCTCGGCGGTGGTGGCCATCGCTGCTTTGTGGTGGGGTTTCCGCTTCTTCCAGCAGAAGATGCCAGCCTGGTATGAGCGCTTCCAGGCGGCGGCCCTGCAGGGCTTCTATGCCGATGTGGTCTACAACACCTTGTTGGTCAACCCAGCCAAAGGGTTGGCCGAGCTTCTTTTTGGCGGAGATAAAGGCCTACTGACGGGCTTTATGGGTCTTGGAGGTCTGGTTGGAGGGCTGGGGAGCGTGCTAACCAAACTCCAGACAGGCACTTTGCGCTTCTATATGGCTGGGTTGGTAATCGCCCTGGCGCTGTTGGTGGGCTGGGGGGTGTTGCGATGATTCATGTAGGACTGTGGTTGCCCCTCCTGGCGGGCTTGCTGCTGTTTATGGTGCCAGGCCTGGGGCGTACCTTTGCCATCCTCTCAGCGGCGGTGAGCCTGCTTATTGCGGTGGTGCTGTTCGCAGGCTATGGGGGAGAGGGCCTGGCCTATGCCAGCCAGGTCCCCTTCCTGCCGGAGGCTGGGGTTTACTACGCGGTAGGATTGGACGGGGCAAGCTTGCTGCTCTGGCTTGCGGTAAGCCTGGTGGTTTTGTTGGGGATCTGGGTGGCCGATGTGCCGGTGCGCTTTCTGGCCCTGGCCCTGATGATGCAAACCGGTTTGCTGGGCATCTTTGCAGCACAGGATCTGGTTTTGTTCTACGCCTTCTTCGAGGCCACCCTGATTCCCGCCCTCTTGATGCTGTGGTTCTACGGGGGACCTGACCGGCTGCGGGCCATCTACACCTTTGCGCTGTTTACCTTGGTGGGTTCGCTGCCTATGCTGGCCTCCATCTTTGCGGTGCGCTTCTTAGGAGGGGCCGATAGCTTCCTCTACAGCGATCTGGTGGCCCGTCCCCTTAGCGGACAGACCGCAGTGCTGGCTTTTCTAGGCTTTCTAATCGCGCTGGCGGTCAAGACCCCACTTTTTCCGCTGCATGCCTGGCTGCCCAGCTTTCACCAGCAAAACCACCCCTCGGGCCTGGCTGACGCCATGGGCACCTTGTATAAGGTGGGGGTGTTTGCCCTCTTCAAGTGGGCCATCCCGCTGATGCCGGAAGGCTTCCGGGAGTGGCAGGGGCTGCTGCTTTTTCTGGCCGCTTTTGGGGCCTTATACACGGCCTGGCTGGCCTTCAGTGCGCCCGACTGGAAAACCCTGCTGGCCTATGCGGGCGTCTCGCACATGGGTGTAGCGGCCCTGGGGCTGTTCAGCGGGAATATGGAAGGCACGGTGGGTGCCCTTTACCTGCTGGGGGCTTCGATGGTGTATGGCTCAGCCATGTTCTTGTTTGTGGGTCTGGTGTATAAGCGAACCGGCAGCCTGGAAATCCTTCCGGTGCGTGGGCTGGCCAAGCACACCCCCGCGCTGTATGTGCTGGGGATGTTCTTGCTCATGGCCATGATTGGGCTACCGGGGTTGTCGGGCTTCCCTGGCGAGCTGATGGTTTTGCTGGGGGCTTACCAGGTTTCGCCCTGGCTCACCTTTCTGGCCTTCCTGGCGGTTATTGCAGCGGCGGCTTATGCCCTCACGGCGTACCAGAAGCTTTTCCAGGAAACGCCCCAGGCCCAGGCTGTGCCCGATATGGACACCCGCGAATGGGGCTTTGCGGCCGTAACGGTAGGGGTACTGCTTTTGATGGGACTGTATCCAAAACTCTTCACGTTGTATTTAGAGCCCTTGGGTAAGGCTTTTGCTGTGTTGTTCGGGGGGGCGTCATGAGGCGCGGGTGCGTTGACTTAGCTTGGTTGAAGAGTGGAAGCCGAAAGCCGGGGGGCACCAAGAACCTTTACCCTCGAGGCCTGAGCTTTGACCGTATGCAAGGAGGTGGCGCATGCTAACCCTATACATCCTGGCTGGCCTCGCCACAGTGCTCTCGTTGCTGGCCTTTGTGATCTCGAGGGAGGCCAACCGTTGGATCACGGTGGCGGGCCTGGGGTTGGCCGGCCTGTTCTGTGTGGTGGGATGGGGCGAGACCCTGGAAGCCTTTGGCGGGCTGTACCGCCTGGACACCCTGGCGCGGGGCCTGACCCTGGTGGCTATTCTGGGGGGCTTATGGGCCTTGCTGCTGGGGCCTGCCAAAAAGTTCGAGTTTCCGCTGCTGGTGCTCTACGCCGTAACCGGGATGCACATCATGGCCAGCAGTCCCAACCTGGTGGTCTTAGTGATTGCGCTGGAGGTGTTTTCGCTGCCCTTGTACGTCCTGGCGACCTGGCAGCGCGACGAGAAGGGCTTCGAGGCGGGCCTGAAATATTTCTTGCTGGGGGCGCTGGGCGCGGCCATGTTCCTCTATGGGATTGGGCTTTACTTTGGCGCTACCGGTAGCTTTATGGCGGGGGCAACGGGCTCGGGGCCGCTGTACCTGGCAGGACTGTTCTTGATTATGGCGGCTTTTGCCTTCAAGATTGCCATGGTGCCCTTCCAGTGGTGGTCGCCCGATGTGTACCAGGGTAGCCCCACGGTGGTTACGCTGTTCATGGCTACGGCGGTAAAAGCAGCGGTCTTTGCAGCCATGCTACGCATCTTCACCCCGGAAGGCCTGGAAGCTTGGGGCATCGGGATGGCTGCGCTGATTGCCCTCACCACCCTCTTTGGCAACCTGGGGGCCCTGTCGCAGACCGAAGCCAAGCGGCTTTTTGCCTACTCTTCCATCGCCAATGCTGGCTACATCGGGCTGGGGCTCTTTGGCCCGACCGGGCAGGCCACCATTCCCTTCTACCTGCTGACCTACGGGCTGGCCACGGGCCTCATCTTTGCGGTGCTCTCGATGCTTTCCAACCAGGAGGTGCCGCTGGAACGCCTGCGGGGGCTCTGGTACCGCAAGCCCCTGCTGGGCGGGGCGATGGGCCTTGGCATCCTCTCGGTGCTGGGGCTGCCCCCGCTGGCTGGGTTCTGGGCCAAGTACCTGGTTTTTCAGGAGGCGGCCAGGGCAGGGTTCTATGGGCTGGTGGTGCTGGCGCTCATCACCTCGGCCATAGGGGCTTACTACTACCTCAAAACCTTCTTCCTGGTTTTTAGCAAGCCCACCCCAACGCAGGAAGCCGAAGACCGCGAGGCTGAGATGGCTCTGGAGCAGTTTGGCAGTTCTGAGGCGCCTGGCGTCCCGGTAGCGGCGGCCCCCATGGGCTTGACCCAGGGATTAATGGCGCCGGCCACCGGAGCCAGCCTACCTGTCAGGGGGGTCTTGCTGGTTGTGATGGTGTTGCTGCTGCTGTTCTCGGTGTTGCCGGGGCTGGGCCTGCGGTTTTTGGGAGTGGGGCTATCCCCAGTTTAGGTGGGTACACTCCATCAGAGATGGGGAATCCCGTTTGGATCCTTATACCTGGTTTTTTACGCAAGGCGCAGAGTGTGTCATCAAAAAGGCAGCTCAGCCCGTATAGTGGTGCCTTTGCCCTCGGCAGATTCGACCTCGAGGCGCCCACCGCGAGCTTCAACCCGCTCGCGCATCTGGGTCAGACCAAATCCACCCATCGCAACTGCGCTGGCGTCGGCCCTGAAGCCCTTACCGTTGTCGCTGATCTCCAGCAGACCGCCCCTTTCACCCAGCGGGGTGAGCTTGACCTGCACCAGCCCTGGCCTGCCGTGCTTAGCAGCGTTGGTGAGGGCTTCTTGCAGTACCCGGAAAAATACCAGCTCGGATGCTTGAGAAAGCTCGATTTTTTCAGGTAGGCTGAGGCGCACCCGGAAACCAGCCTGTTCGGCAAAAGCAGTAGCATAACGCCGTACCGACTCCAAAAAACCGTAGCGCTCCAGATCGATGGGCCGCAGGGCAAAGATGCTATGCCGCACCTCACGAATCTGACTTCGTAGGGTTTCCTTGACCTGCCGTAGCTCCTCTTTAGCTCGCTCTGGGTTGGTTAGGAGCAGGCGTTCAGAAAGATCTAGCTTCAGGGCCATAAAGGCCAGGGCCTGGGCAATGCCGTCGTGGATCTCGCGGGCGATGCGGTTGCGTTCCTCGGTGAGGGCTAGCTCCTCGGCCCGCAGGTAGGCCTGGGCGTTGCGCACGGCCAGGGTGACCTGGGCGGCCAGAAAGCGGAGAAAAGGCAGCCGCTGGCGCAGGTTTTCCGCCTGGCCCTGCACAAGCAGCAGCCCGATGGGTGTTTGTTCGCGTAGGGGTACTGCCAACAGGTTGTCCCGTACAAAAACTGGTTTCTCCAGGGCCTCTTTCCAGCGCTGTTCTGGCATGAAAGCATGGGGGGGCAGCTCGAGGTCGCGCAGCACCTGCGGTTGCAGAAAGTTTTCCTCATCCAGCAACAAGACCCCGCCCCCGCTGGCCCCAGCCCAGGCCAGGATGCGGTCCATTAGGCGCTCCAGCAGCCGGCCCAGGTTGGCCTCGGCCCTGAGAGCCTGGTCCACTTCGTACAGGGTGAGCAGATCGCGGCTGCGGGCCCGCACCGACTCGAGCGCCCCGGCCACCTCCGCTGCCAACACTTCCAGGAAACTTTGTTCCTCGCTCGAGAGGGGCCGGAGCAGGGAGACCTCGAGCTTACCCTTCAGGTGAGGCAAAGGTACCTCGTGAATCTGTCCCAATCCTACCTTGAAGCCGGGGGAGGTAGCCCGCACCCCTTCAAGGGTTAGGGCAACCTCCATTCCAAGGGCCCCGGCCACCTCCTGGGCCACCGAGGCCAGAGCTTGCTCGAGGTTATCGGCTGTCGAGGCCTGTTTGAGGATGCTGCCGATGGCCCTTAGGCGCTGGTTGGCGACCTCCAGCGCCTGCTGAACCCGCTCGCGCTCCTGCACCTGTTGAGCGATCCATTCCAGGGTCATCCAGGTGACCAACGGCCCCACCAGACCGTAAAAGCCCATTCGCAACCAGAAGGCCAGTGGCTGGCCCTGGTAGGGCTCGAGGGACAGCTCGAAAACCACCACCACCAACACGATGGCCAGTGGTAGAAAAAGGCGGCACAGCCTGATTAGGCGGTATAAGCTGGGAACAGGCTCCACAGCCAGAGGATTATAGGGGCTGTAGCCAGATTTGACCGCGTCCTGTTACATACTGCTTGTCTTATCGGTTTCTGACTCGGTTTTACGCCTGCCGTGCTGGGCGTACCAGCGGCTTTGGTGCAGGAAGCCCCGTAAGAGCTGAACCTCACTGGGGGTAAGATGGGCCTTATGCAGCAGCCGACGGAACCGCCTGAGCGCGTAGGGCAGGCGTTTCTCATCGGTAAAACCGATGCGCAGGATGTACTCGCGCAGGTCGTCGAAAAGCTGTTGTAGGGCTTTTTGTGTGGCCAGCTCGGCCTGGCTGGGTGCAGGCGGGCCTGAGGCAGCTCCGAAAATTTCGTAGCACAGCAACAACACCGCCTGGGCTAGGTTCAGGCTGGGCTGCTTGGGCGAGGTGGGAATGCGCACGATGAGCTGGGAAAGGTCGAGCTCGTCGGTGGTGAGGCCGTAGGTCTCGCGTCCAAAGACTACTGCCACCCTGCCTTGGGGCGCTACCTGGGCAACTCGCTCGGCCATGGGTTTGGGTCCTACCACCGGCCCGGTGTAGATCTCCCGCTCGCGCACCGTGGTGCCCACCACCAGCCGCGCATCAACCACCGCTTCGGGCAGGCTCTCCACCACTTTCAGCTTATCCAGCACCTCCTCGGCGTGCACGGCCAGGCGGTAGGCCAGCGAGCCGCTTTTGCGGCAGAGCAGGTCTTCCCGTACCCTTGCCTCTGGCGCCACCAGCCACAAGTCCGATACGCCGAAGTTTTGCATGGCCCGGGCTGCTGCCCCCACGTTCATGGGCTCCTGACAGCCCACCAGCACGATGCGAACGTTATCCAGCCAGTCCATCGGCTTTAGCCTAAGGGCTTTGGTCGTTTGCGTCTAGGCGATTCAATGACCTCGCCTCTAGGCTCGAGCCTATCCGGCAAGCCAGAACCGGCGGAGAATTCTTTGCTGCCGTTGCAGCGCGGCCAACAGTGCCGTACCAAACGCAACAATCCAGCTAGCATGAAGCTAGGTTGCACTAGGGGCAGTTCTCCGCAGCCATCTGTGCAGCGGTGGCGCATGCGACTGGCTGACCAAGGTGCGCGGCCATCACCCCGCCCAACCTCGGCTTCGTGGGGGCCACCCTCCGCTTGACGGTGGTCCTCTAAAAAGCCCCGCCCGGCGCAGGGGAGCGGCTTGAACTCGGGGCCCCTTTGGTTTCCAGGCTCTTATCATATACACCCACTGAGCCAGCGATAGAGGGGCATGGGATTGGTGGAGAAGCTACGAACACTGCGAAGCACAGGGGTGGTGAGCTGGTGTAGGAAACCCAGCAGAAGGTTGCGCAAAGCGGCGAGGGACTGGGCAGCTTTGCGGGTGCGACAAGCGTCCTCACCCAGGACGGTATCTCTTTTGTGGTGGAGCCTGGTGACCCCGCCCGATGCCCCCCAGGCTGGCAGCATCCGCCTGGGCAGGGCTGAGCCAGGTGGGTTTCCTCGCGGACTTCACCGCTGCGTTGGTGGGTCTGGTGGCGGTGCATCTCGACCATCTGTTGCAGACCAGGAAAGGCCAGCGCATACGTACCTGATGGTAGCAGTACATATCGTCCGGCGGGTACTGCAGCAGGTGCGCGGCCCAATCCATCAGCTCGGCCTGATTGTCCTTGAGATGGAGGAAGTGGTGCCCCCCTTTTGCAAGACGACCTGGGCCGTCTGGGCCGCGTCCAGGGAATCCTGGCCTCGGCCAGAGCAGCCCCCACCTCCATCATCAAGCCACGACCCGCCGCCGCTTCATCCCCGGCCGCTTTGCTCTGCAACAGGCTCAGCCCCAACCGGCTCAGATAAGCCAAGACCAGTACGATGGCTTTATCCCCTACGCCACCCCGCGCGCTGCCCTCGAGGTGTTGGCCATCCAGGCTGACCTCCAGCAGTCCTGCTTCCTGGTGTTGACCCAGGGCGTGCAGAGCATCCCTGGCCCATAGCTGCAGGGCCACCGCTTGCTGCTCCAGGGCCCACATGAAGCGGTAGATGGGGCAGGGCCGTAGCGGTTTTTCTTCTGCCAAACCCCAGGGCCAACAGCCAGTCCCGCTGATCCTCTATCCACTGGGCGATGGCCAGCACGTTGGTGCGTCCGCTGCCCAAGCTCATCAGCACCAGCATGAACAGCATGCGCCAGGTCAAGTACTTGCATCAGGTATGGAATGGGGCTGGGTATCATTGGGGTTTCGTTCATACTGCATATGATGAAAGCCTGCCCAGGGAAATATTTCCTGAGAACGTTCTGCAGCTAGCTCAAGTTCTTCCTCTGAGCCACGTGGTAACCTTGCTACAAGGCCTTTGGATGGGCAAACTGTGGGGGAACTACTGGGCAGAAGTGGGCCTGCTGGCTGCACTCTCGATCGTATTCGTAGTGGTCTCAGTAAGAACCTTTCGCTGGGAACCGAAGAACTAGGTCTGGAAACCGGTACAAAATCCGCTCCACGATCGAGGAGACCTTCGAGGTCTTGCAACGGTATCCTAGAACAGGGTTGCGCGCCACTGCCGATGCTGAGCGGGTAAAGACCTCGAGCCTACGCTCCAGCGCTTAGCTCATCCTCAAGCTCGAGGCTCGATAAGCATGGCTCTTGAGAATGGAAGCTACCACCTCGAGCTTGGCGCGGAGTTTGACCGTTTGCTGGCCCGGATTTGCTCGAGGCTGTGGACAATAGTCATTTCTTGCCCCTTGGGAGGCGCTCCTGCAATCAAAAAACCGCTTTCTTGGCGGTCCTGATCTCCGAGTCCCAGCCTACTACACGCCCCATGTTGGGCCCTGGCTTGGCCAGCTCTTCGGCGATTTTGCCCGCATGGATGGCAATACGCTCGAGCCAGCCCTCGAGTTTGATGCGGGTCTTTTTGTTCTCGCCCATCTCACTCGGGCTTCAACAAGACCGCTCCCTCCCGCGCACTGCTCACCAGTGCGGCGTAGCGGGCAAACAGGCCGCTCTTGTAGTGGGGCTTGGGGGGTTTCCAGGCTTTGGCCCGCTTGGCGAGCTCCTTCTCCGAAACTTCCAGGTTCAAAATTCCCCTGTCGCAGTCAATCGAGATCAAGTCGCCTTCCTCGACCAGGGCGATGGGGCCGCCCACCTGGGCCTCGGGGGCCACGTGCCCGATCATCAGGCCCTTGGTGCCGCCGCTAAAGCGCCCGTCGGTCACCAGCGCCACATAAGGCCCCAGCCCCTCGCCCACCAGGGCCGAGGTAACCGAGAGCATCTCGGGCATGCCGGGTGCACCTTTGGGGCCCTCGTAGCGGATCACCACCACATCGCCAGGCTTGATTTGCCCTTTGAGCACGGCCTTCATGGCGCTTTGTTCCCCATCGAAGACCCGTGCAGGCCCCCGGTGCACCCTGGTCTCGGTGCCGGCCAGCTTGAGCACCGCCCCCTCCGGGGCCAGCGAGCCCTTAAGCACGCGCAGACCGCCCTCAGGCTTGAAAGGCTTTTCGACCGTGCTGACCACCTTCTGGCCCTTGGTCTCTCTGGCATTTTTGACCTCTTGCCAGAGGGTTTTGCCGCTCACGGTCATCTGGTCGCCGTCGATCAGCCCGCCCTCGATCAGGCGGCGGATGATCAGTGGAATGCCCCCGGCTTCCCAGAGCTCCCAGGCAGTGTACTGGCCCCAGGGACGCATGTCGGCAATCACCGGGGTTTTGCGTGAGATTTTGTCGAACTCCTCCAGGGTGAGCCTAATGCCCGCCTCGCGAGCGATGGCCAGCAGGTGCAGTACCGCGTTGGTGGAGCCGCCCGTAGCCGCTACCGCCGCGATGGCGTTGGTGAAGCTCTTTTTGGTCAGGAAGCTTTTGGGGGTGCGGCCTGCTTGGATGGCCTCGGCCAGGATGTGCATGGCCCGCCGCCCGGCCTCTTTTTTCTCTGGGGCTACGGCCGGAATGGTGTTGTAGCCAATCGGCGAGAAGCCCATCACCTCCAGGATCATGGCCATGGTGTTGGCGGTGTACTGCCCCCCGCAGGCCCCAGGGCCCGGGATAGCGGTGCGCTCTACCTCGGCCAGCTCTTCCTCGCTAATTTTGCCCGCCGCATACTGTCCCACTGCCTCGAAAACCGAGACCACAGTCTGCTTCTGACCCCGCAGGATGCCCGGCGCAATGGAGCCGCCGTAGAGCACCAGGCTGGGCACGTTGGCCCGGATGACCCCCATCATGGCCCCTGGGTTGGTCTTGTCACAGGCCACCAGCGCGATCATGCCATCGTAGAGGTAGCCCTGGGCGATGAGCTCGATCGAGTCGGCGATCACCTCGCGGCTCACCAGCGAGGCCCGCATGCCCACCGTACCCATGCTGATGCCGTCGGAGATGGCTGGGGCCCCGAACTCAAAGGTCTGGAAGCCGGCCTCTTTGGCTGCTATCTTGAGGTCTTTGGCCAGGTCGCGCAGGTGAAAGTTACAGGGCATCCCCTCGGTCCAGGTGTTCACGATGCCCACCCAGGGAAGCTTGAACTCTTTATCGCCGATGCCCACCGCCCGCAGCATGGCCCGGGCAGGGGCTCGTTGGGGGCCTTTTTTGATGATGTCCGAACGCATAGCTGCCTCTGTGGGGATTGCGCCTAGGAATCGTGTACTGAGGCTATTTTACCGTGGAAGCGCCGGGGGTCGCCCTCGAGAAGCCGCACCAGGGCTTTGGCCGACTGCTCTGGGCTGAGGACGCGCCCCTGGCTCTGGTATCCACGAAACAAGGGCCGCAGGGTCTCGCTGGCGCTTCCCTGGGCCTCGCGAAGCTGCCGCTGCATATCGGTTTCTACAATGCCAGGCCGGAAGGTGAAACAGGTAACCTCGGGGGCCTCGATGGCGAGCTGCCGCGCGAGGTGTTCCTCGGCAGCTTTGGCGATGGCATAGATGCCCATGCCGGGTATGTTGTGCTCGGCCACACCGGAACCCAGAAACACCGCAACGCTGCCCGGCTGACGGATCAGATGGGGATAGGCAAAGCGGGCTAGCTGGTAGCCGCCCTTAACGTTGGAATTCATGATTTCGTCGTACTGGGCTTCGATAAGTTCGTAGGCCAGCGGGCCTGCATTCAGCACGCCGGCGTTGTGGATAAAGCCCACAAAGTTGCCCAGCCGCAGGGCCTCTTGCACCAAGGCCTCGGCCACCGCGCTATCGGCGATGCTGCCCACGACCGATGCGCACGGCACACCTAGGCTACGCACCTTCTCGCATGCCGAATCGAGGGACTTCGGGTTGCGGGCCCCAATGACCAGTTTGGCCCCAGCTCTAGCCAGCTCGAGGGCCAAGGCTTCGCCAATGCCCCGGCTGGCCCCGCTGATGATGAAGGTCTGTCCCTTTATCTTCATGTACGCATAGCTCCTAGCCGTCGGGGTCAGGCGGCCACTTTTTGCAGCGCCGCAATGACCTGCTGGGTGAAGGTCTGGGTGTTGGCCTGGCCGCCCAGATCGGGTGTGGGGTTGCTGGAAAGGGCCATAGCCACAGCTGCCTCAACCTGCCGGGCCACCTCGGGGCGGCCTAGCGCATGGGTTAGCAACATGGCCGCCGACAGAATGGCCGCGGTGGGGTTGGCGATGCCCTGGCCGGCAATATCGGGGGCGGAGCCGTGGACGGGCTCGAACAGGGGAGTCTTTTCGCCTAGGCTGGCCGAGGGCAAGAGGCCCAGCGAGCCGGGCAGCACGCTGGCCAGGTCGGAGAGGATGTCGCCAAAGATGTTTCCCGTTACCACTACGTCAAAGCGGCTGGGCCGGGTGACCAAGTGCATAGCCATGGCGTCCACGTACTGGTGCTCCAGGGCCACCTCAGGGTAGTGCAGATGCACCTCGTCCACGGTCTTGCGCCAGAACTCGCCGACCTCGAGCACGTTGGCCTTGTCCACGCTGCACACCTGGCCCCGCCGCTTGCGGGCAGCCTCGAAGGCCACTTTAGCGATGCGCTCCACTTCAGGTTTGCTGTAGCGCTCGGTGTTCCAGGCTTCGGTCTCACTCAGGCCGCGTGGTTCGCCGAAGTAAATCCCGCCGGTCAGCTCGCGGACCACCAGCACATCCACCCCCCGGGCGATCTCGGGCTTAAGGGGGGAAAGATGCTCGAGGCCCGGCAGCACCTTAGCAGGCCGCAGGTTGGCAAAGAGGCCGTGGGCTTTGCGCAGGGCCAGCAGGCCGGTCTCGGCCCGCAGGTGCCGGGGCACGTGGTCCCACTTTGGCCCACCGATGGCCCCCAGCAGGATGGCGTCGGCCTCCAAGCAGCCTTTCTGGGTTACCTCGGGGAAGGGCTCGCCATAGGCGTCGATAGCGTTGCCGCCGAAGGGGAAGGCCTCGAACTCGAGGTTCAGGCCAAAGATCTGGTCGGCGGCCTTGAGCACATCCACCGCTGCATTGGTCACCTCAGGACCGATGCCGTCACCGGGGAGCAGCGCAATTTTGAACATGGGCGTCCTTTCTTATGAGCGCAGCTTTAGCTTAGGGTGGCCTTGGGCAGCCGGGCCGCGGCCTGATCGATCAGATCACCCGCTTCCAGCAGGTCGGCGATGGGATCCCAGCGGCCCTCCAGCAAAGCCTTTTGTGCGCTGGCGGGCAGGTGGACCTTGAAAGCGGTGTCGCCATAGCGCACCTCGAGGTTCTCCACATCCACGCTGACCTCGAGGCTGGGGTCTTGCTCGACGGCCTGTGCCAGCCGCTCGATATCGGCCCTTAGGGCGGTGACACAGGGCATTGAGAGGGCGGTGGCGTTGCCGAAGAAGATCTCCGCGAAGCTTTCTCCGATCAGCGCACGAAAACCAGCCCGGTAGATGGCCTGCGGAGCGTGTTCGCGGCTGCTGCCGCAGCCAAAGTTGGCCCCCACCAGCATGATGGTGGCCCCTTTGAAACGAGGGTCGTTGAGCGGATGGGGCTTTTTTGAGCCGTCCGGGTTAAAGCGCTCGTCGTAAAAGAGTGCCTCACCCAGCCCCTCAAAGGTTACCACCTTTAGGTACCTTGCAGGCGTAATGCGGTCGGTGTCAATGTCGTTGCCGGGGAGGTGTACAGCCCTTCCCCGCACCTGCTGGATCGGTTCCAAAGCCATTTAGTCGCCCTCCTTGTCTCTAAAAAAACCCAAGATGCTCCAGACCCCGACGATGGCCGCTGCAGCACAAAGGGCGAAGCCCAACGCGAACACCGCCCAGCTCAACAGCTGGTTGCTCTGTAGATTGCCCAGCCAAAGTCCCAAGGTGACCAGTGCAAGCAGCACGGAGGCCACTACCAGCATCACTCCACGGATCAAATGCACGGTTGACAAGATCAAACCTCGCTGGATTGGGTTTTCTTTTCCTCTGCAAACTCCATAAATAGCCTAGCACCAAACAAACACCCTCGAGCTAAGTGCCCACCAGGGCTTCGCCAAACACCTCCCTGGCATCGCTGATACAGCCTGTAACCGCTGCCGCCACCACCATCACCGGCGACATCAAGACGGTGCGCCCGGTGGCGCTACCCTGACGGCCCTTGAAGTTGCGGTTGGAGCTCGAGGCGCACAGCTCATCCCCCACCAGCCTATCGGGGTTCATGGCCAGGCACATCGAACAGCCCGCGCCCCGCCATTCGAAACCCGCCTCACGAAAGATTTCAGCAATGCCCTCTTCCTCGCACTGGCGGGCCACCTGTTGCGAGCCCGGAACCGCAATGGCCCGCACCCCTGGGGCCACTTTGCGGCCTTTGAGGTACTTGGCCGCCTCGCGGAAGTCGGAGATGCGCCCGTTGGTGCAGCTTCCCAAAAAGGCCACATCCACCTTTACACCCTTTATGGGCTGGCCTGGCTTCAGTTTCATGTGTTTAAGGGCCTCTTCCAACGCGGGCCGCTCGGCCTCGGGATAGTGGGCTGGGTCGGGCACCTGCTCGGTGATGGCACAGCTTTGGCCGGGGTTGATGCCCCAGGTCACGGTGGGGGCGATGTCCTCGGCCTTGATATTCACCACGTCGTCGTATTTGGCATCGGGATCGGAGGCCAGGGCCTTCCAGCGCTGTACCGCTTCGTCCCAGGCCGCGCCCTTGGGGGCGTATGGGCGGCCTTTTAGATAGTCGAAGGTGGTTTGGTCGGGGTTCACATAGCCGATGCGGGCCCCGCCCTCGATGCTCATGTTGCAGACCGTCATGCGCTCTTCCATGCTGAAGTTATCGAAAACGCTGCCACCGTACTCGTAGGCGTAGCCGATGCCGCCGTTGACCCCCAGCACCCTGATGATGTGCAGGATCACGTCTTTGGCATAAACCCCAGGGCGAAGCCGACCGTTTACGTTGATGCGCCGCACCTTGAGCTTGCTGACGGCCATGGTCTGGGTGGCCAGCACATCGCGCACCTGGGTGGTGCCAATGCCAAAGGCAATCGCTCCAAAAGCCCCATGGGTCGAGGTGTGGGAGTCGCCGCAGGCGATGGTCATGCCGGGCTGGGTGATGCCATTCTCGGGGCCGATTACGTGCACGATGCCTTGCAGCCCCGAGTTCACGTCGAAGAAGGTGATGCCAAACTCCTGCACGTTTTTGCGAAGCTGGCGGATCATCTCGTCGGCTTGCGGGTCTTCGAAGGGCTCTAGGAGCGAGTGGGTGGGCACGATGTGGTCTACGGTGGCAAAGGTGCGCTCAGGGAAGCGCACCTTAAGGCCCAGGTCGCGCAGCATAGCGAAGGCCTGAGGGCTGGTGACCTCGTGGATCAGATGGGTATCAATGAAAAGCTGGGTCTGCCCGTTGGGCAGGGTGCGAATGGCGTGGCTCTCCCAAACTTTCTCGTATAAGCTTTTGCCCATGGAAACCTTCTCCTTTTTGTGCACCTCAAAAACCCCCAGTGGTTTTAGCCCTGGGGTCGTGCATTAGAGCCGCTAGACCCCTGGGGTGAGGCGTAGTGGGGGCTGCTGAACTCGAGCGGGCATCCGACCCGAGTATAAAGATTGGTATACCAAAACGTCAAGCGCCAGCTGACGGCCCAACTGCACATTTTATTTTGAAGCCGGGCCAGTAAGCTGTTGAGAGATGTCGCTCGTGCGGCTGGGTCAAGGGCGCGAGGCCGAGGTGTTTGCCTGGACCGATGGCTACGTACTCAAACTGTTCTGGCCGGAGTTTTCTTTAGCCGACGCCGAGCTGGAGGCCCACCTTACCCAGCAGGTTTGGCTGCTGGGAGCGCCCGCGCCGCGGGTGGAGGATCTGCTAGAGTTCGAGGGGCGGTGGGGGCTGGTGCTCGAGTGGATACGGGGGGTTTCCCTGACCGAATACTCCAGGCCCATCCCGACCGTCTGCGCTTTGCTGCCCAGATGCTGGGGGCCCTGCACCGCCAGCTGCACAGCAAGGCTGCCGGACACCTGCCCTCCCAGCGACAGTACCTTATTCAGCGAATCCAGTCCTGTCGGCTTCCAGAAGAGCAGCGGGAGGCTTTGTTGCAACACCTGAAGCAGTTGCCTGATGGAAGTGCCCTTTGCCACGGCGACTTCCACCCCGAAAACGTGCTGCTGGGGGAGCAGGGCCTGTTTGCGGTGGACTGGCCCTACGCAACACGGGGTAATCCGGTGGCTGATGTTGCCCGCACCACCCTGCTGATGCTTTACTGCGAGCTGCCGTCCAACCTACCCGCACGCGAAGAGATCATGCGCCAGCGCCAGTTTTTTTACCAGACCTACCTCGAGCACTACCAGAACTTTTCCAGGCTCGAGATGGCCCAGCTTCGCGCCTGGATGCCGATTGTGGCCGCTGCGCGCCTACGCGAGAACATCCCCTGGGAGGAGCCCCGGCTGATGCGGCTGATTCAGGAAGGTTTGCAGGAACGTTCGGCATAGCTTCTGCCATTTGCTACACTGATACCTTGCGGAGCCCCGGAATCCCTCCGGTCGGCCCAGAGGTCTGCATGAAAACAAACATCATCACCTACGGCTGCCAGATGAACGAGTACGATACCCACCTCGTGCGCAGCGAGCTGGCTTCGCTGGGCGCGGAGTTTGTGGACAGTTGGCGGGAAGCCGATTTCGTGCTGGTAAATACCTGCGCGGTGCGGGGCAAGCCTGTGGAAAAGGTGCGCTCGCTGTTGGGCGAACTGCGTAAGGAAAAGGAAAAACGCCCCCTCCTGGTGGGTATGATGGGCTGCTTGGCCCAGCTCGAGGAGGGCCAGCAGATGGCCCGCAAGTTCGAGGTGGACGTGCTCCTGGGGCCGGGGGCCATTACCGAGATTGGCAAAGCCCTGGAAGCCAAAAGCCGCTTCTGGGATCTTAGCTTCCGCGAGGAGCTGACCCACCACCTACCGCCAGCGCCAAAGGGTGCCTTATCGGCCTACGTCACCATCATAAGAGGCTGCAACCACCACTGCACCTACTGCATCGTGCCCACCACCCGCGGCCCCGAGGTGAGCCGCCACCCCGACCTGATCCTACACGAGGTGGAGCAGCTCAAAGCCAGCGGGGTGCTCGAGGTCACCCTGCTGGGCCAGAACGTCAACTCCTACGGCAAAGATCAGCCGAGCTTCCCCAGCTTCGCCGAGCTGTTGCGCTTGGTGGCCCAGGTAGGCATTCCCCGCATCAAGTTCACCACCAGCCACCCGGTCAACTTCACCGACGACGTGATCGCTGCCATGGCCGAAACCCCCCAGGTCTGCCGCTACATCCACCTGCCGGTGCAGTCGGGTTCCAACCGGGTGCTGCGCCGCATGGGGCGGGAGTACCGGCGCGAGTGGTACCTCGACCGCATCCGGGCCATCCGGGAGGCCATGCCCGAGGTGGTGCTCTCTACCGACATCATCGTGGGCTTTCCTGGTGAGACCGAGGAAGACTTCCAGGAGACCCTTTCGCTCTACGACGAGGTGGGCTACGACAGTGCCTATATGTTCATCTACTCCTCCCGTCCCGGTACCCCCAGCTACAAACACTTCCAGGACCTGCCCCGCGAGGTGAAGGTCGAGCGGCTGCAGCGCCTAATCGAGAAGCAAAAGGAGTGGAGCTACCGGCAGAACCAGCGCTGGGTGGGCCAGACCGTAGAGGTGCTGGTGCGCGGAGCTGCCAAGGACGAGAGCTTTGCCGAAGGCCATACCCGCGGCAACCACCCCACCCTGCTGCCCGCGGCCCAGGCCCCCCGTCCGGGCCTGTACCAGGTTCACGTGCAGCAGGCTACCCCGCACATGCTCTTGGGTGAGGTGGTGGGGGCCCAGACGCCCGCTACCATCCCGCTCTTGATGGCGTGAAGGCCGAGTCTGAAATTGTCGTTATCGGGGCTGGCATCGCCGGGCTGTGCGCGGCCAGGGTGCTGCACGAGGCCGGTAAGGAGGTGCTGGTGGTGGCCCGCGAACTCGGCCAGGCCAGCCGGGTGCCGGATGCGCTGTTGAACCCGGTGCGGGGCAGGCGCGGAACGGTCGCACCCGAGGCGGAGGAGGCCCTGGCCGCCCTCTGGGACTTTTATCCGTCCTTTGTGCCGGTTCGCCGGGGCATTTTGCGGCCTGTGCCCGAAAGCGATAGGCCAGTTTGGCGGGAGAAGCTACAGGGCCGCCAGGTTCCCCACCAGTGGCTGGAGGAGGGGCTCTACCTGGAAACGGCGGGCTGGCTCGAGACCACCCCCTTGCTGCACCGCCTGGCCGAGGGGCTCAACATCGTTTATGCCGAGGTCAAGCGGCTCGAGCCAGGCGTGGTGTGGCTCGAGGATGGACGCAGGCTAGCCAGCAAGGTGCTGGTCTACGCCGGGGGCGCGAGCGGGGCGCACCTGGTGGGGCTGGGCGGGCGCTTTACGCCAGGGTCGGTGCTCGTGACCCAGGAGCACTTCAAGCAGGCCCGCTCGTATGGGGTGTACGTGGCCGGGCACAGCCTGGGGGGCAGTTATCTACCCCATCAAGATAGGTATTCGCCCCACCAGACCCAGTCCCATGAAATTGACTGGCTGCTTGGGGAGGCGCAAAAGCTGCTGGGCTACCGGCCTGCCTTTACTTCCACCTGGGCGGGGGTGCGCTACCGGCTGGACCGAGACTATCTCAAGGAGATTCCTGGCGGCTTTGCCCTAACTGGCTTTGGCTCGGCGGCGTATTTTTACGCCCCCCTGTACGCGCAGCGCCTCCTCAAGCGTCTAAACGGCAAATCCTGATACACTGTGCGCCATGCAGCAGTACCACGACCTGATGCGCCATGTGCTCGAGCACGGGGTAGACAAATCCGACCGCACCGGGGTGGGAACCCGCTCGGTTTTCGGCTACCAGATGCGCTTTAACTTGGGCGAGGGTTTTCCGCTGGTCACTACCAAAAAAGTCCACTGGAAAAGCGTGGTCTACGAGCTTCTGTGGTTCTTGCGGGGCGAGACCAACATCCGCTTTTTGCGCGAGCATGGGGTAACCATCTGGGACGAGTGGGCCGACGAAGAAGGCGAGCTGGGGCCCATATACGGCAAGCAGTGGCGAAGCTGGGAAGGCGCAGACGGCCAGACCATAGACCAGCTATCTTGGGTGGTAGAGGAGATTAAACGCAACCCCGATTCACGCCGCCTGGTGGTGAGTGCCTGGAATGTGGCCGACCTGCCCAAAATGGCCCTGGCCCCCTGCCACGTCCTGTTTCAGTTTTATGTGGCCCAGGGGCGGCTTTCCTGCCAGCTTTATCAGCGCAGCGCGGACATTTTTCTAGGGGTGCCCTTCAACATCGCCTCCTACGCCCTCTTGACCCTGATGGTGGCCCAGGTCACGGGTTTGCAGCCGGGCGAGTTCATCCACACCCTGGGCGACGCCCACCTCTACCACAACCACTTCGAACAGGCCCGTTTGCAGCTTTCCCGCGAGCCTAGGCCCCTACCTACGGTACGGCTCAACCCCGCCGTGCGGGATTTGTTCGCCTTCACCTACGACGATATCGAGCTTGTGGGCTACCACCCCCACCCGCGCATTCCCGCCCCGGTGGCGGTTTAGTATGGCCCGCAAGATTGCTCTGGTAGCGGCCATGGACAAAAACCGGGCCATTGGCCGGGCTGGTGCGCTGCCCTGGTACCTGCCTGACGACCTCAAGCGTTTTCGCGCGCTTACCCTGGGCAAAACCGTTTTGATGGGGCGCAAGACCTACCAGAGCATCGGGCGGCCTTTGCCTAAGCGGCGCAACGCGGTG
>Ga0209691_1000242_pt1 | contig 40201 bp, 56 predicted proteins | sample YNPMSBMetaG_FD_187120 | JGI IMG/M metagenome (GOLD analysis project Ga0209691, IMG submission 187120) | Anoxygenic and chlorotrophic microbial mat microbial communities from Yellowstone National Park, USA - YNP MS-B MetaG (SPAdes) (version 2) ... | reverse complement strand
TTAGGCTTTAATTCTTTAAGTTCAAGTAAAATTTTTTTATTTATGTTTTTTACTTTCATCTCACTCCCACCAAATTAATGGTTTTATCAATCTATAATCTAAATCTTTTGTATTTATAAATCTGCCGTAGGCAAACTCAACTTCATTTTGTTTTATTGGATCTCTTTCTCATATTTTATTATCAAAACACAATAGGTTGTGTTTCCCATCTTAAAGTTTGTGCTATTTTTCTTGTACAATTACTTTTCATTCTTAACATTTCTCTTTTTAATGTATTTTTAATAATAGATAAATGCTCTTCTATTTGACGTACTCTGCACGACTAAAGTCGGCAGATTCTTTCCTGTATTGCTACAGGCTACATTGCATATTCGGTTCATACCGAATACCAATGGGGACGCCATAACCCCAACTACTTGGTTTTCACCAAGATACTTTTTGCGTATATTTATAGCTCCAACTGCATCTCTATGATACTTGAATCCACATAAGATAAGTATAACATAATATTAATATAAAATCAAGTATTTTGCGTCATAACCACATGACTGAAGTCAGTGGCTTGCGGACGCTATAATTTTGTCAATTTTCTGAAATAAGGTACTATTTCCTTATAAAGTATATATTATTTAGAACAAATCCAATGCAAAAGTTCTTCCTGTGGGTTCTAATTTTTATACCAATGTGAATTCTAATTTACCATCATTACTTATTCTTATTTCCGCTAATTTTTCATCTCTGAACAAACATTCACCAGTTGTTGTTATTAAATAACCAGCAAGAGAATTATCTTTTGTTTCTTCCACTACTTGAAAACTAATCCCTTCCGCAATTTTATGAAAACAAGAATTTGGTATATTCCTAAATCCTTCTTTTATATATGCTTTTAATTTAAGAAGCATTTTTTCTATATTTTCACTAGATACCTTTTTTAAATTTACTTGATTGACTATATTTTGAAACGTTTCTAATCTTTGTTTTAGAGCATATTCTAAAAAAGGTTGCGTATTTAGATATATTTTATCTCTATTTTTTGTAGAGCTTTCTTCAATAATACTTTTTTCTTCAAATCTATGATCATAATAACCATTTAAAAGATTATCTATAAAAGGATAAATTTGATCAAAATAAAATCCTTCTTTTTCTAAATACTCATAAGTATTGCTTTTATGATTTTCACAAAATCTTTTTACCTTAAAGTTATAAAGATCATATTCTAAATCATAACATATTGTTATACTATAATAACAATTATCTATATAATCCGTTTCTAATGTTATACATTTGTCATCTTGGTAAGTTGAAATTTCTTTTATATAATAATCTTGTATAAAATAAGGATTCATTGTCTTTAATTGATTTAATAATTCTTTTTGATATGGACTCAATTTTGGCATATATAACCTCCAATAATTTACTTTCTATTATAGCAATTTTTACAACCCAAAATTACTCATAAACTATTTTTATATTCCAACCCCAATATTTGAATAAATTTTCTATATATTTTATTAAATTCTGACAACTATCATCAATACCACGTAGATAAATCTTATAATAATCACTTTCCTTTTCTATAAAAAAACAATATAATCTTTCCCAATCAATTGGCTCATTTAAAATTTCTTCTGGAACTCTATTGATGTCTAATTTTTTGATTTTTTCTTTATCTGGAATAAAGAAACTATTTAATATAAAATCTATTAATTCTAATATGATCTTAATATCATCAAGATAAATATTATTTTTATAACTATTCTCAAAATCTATTTTTCTCATATTAACTCTATCTTAACAATCACTTTACCATTAAAAAAATCTTTAAACAAATTCACCATTTTTCTCTAATCTTACTCCTTCACTATCAATTATTAATGAAACAAAACAATTAGCTGTATATCCACAAGTATTATAATCAGCACTTAAACAATAATAATCATTTTCATTTTCCCAACCTAATAAAGGTATTAAATGATTTAAACAAGGATCATCATATTTACTAAAAATATTTGCCAAATGTCTCCTCATTGACTTTAAGATAAAATTTACATTGTTAGTATCCATATTTTCAAAATATTCTGTATATTCCTTTAATATATTATTCCATTCTTTTACAAAATTCTCTAAATCCTTATTTATTTTTTTAGTTTCTACACTACTTCTTTCATACAAATAGGATTTATTTTTTCTTTTTTTGCTAATCATAATATAAACCACCTACAATTTTATTATTATTTATAGCAATTGTGAAAATAATTTTTGATATAAATGTTGTATTGAAAAGGAATTAATCAAATAATTTATTTTCAATATAATTAGGATCATAATTTAATAACAATAACTCCGTCCCATAATTCTTTTTTTTATCATCTGAATTTTTTGTTATACCAACAGAATGTTTTGCTTTTTTAAATTCTATAGTGTATAATTCTTATCTAAATAAGAAAAAGCCAATATTTGTAATAATATGCCTATATGATAGGTCATATCACCAGATTCATCTAATAAAAATCTAAATTGATGCATATTTATATTTCCCTTATAATTATATCTGCCAATTGAATCTATTTGCCTGTCTAAAATTTCAAAAAGTTCCTGTATCTTGTTATTACTTAATCCCATACATTTATAGCAAATTAAATAAATATCTATTTATTTTTTCAAAAGTAATAATTCATTTTGATACTTTCTTTTTCATTTTTTATTTTTTTTGCAAGATCATAAATTAAAGGATCAGCATATTCAGAAATTCTTTGCTCAAAAATTCTATCCAATTGCCATTCTGTAAAAGATATAACCATAATTGTATCAATACCTAATGGTAATAAATCTGCACAATATCCCCTTATTTTTTTTATACTTACATTTGGTAAATTCTCTTTTAATAGAGAAAACATTTCTTTATAAGAATATAAAGCATTGTCAAATCCTTCGTTCTCTGATAAAATAATTCTACTTAATAATTCACTATCTTTTTTTATTTTTGGATAGTTTTCTAAAATATCATATCTAACTAAATTACTTTTACTCTTATCTACATATCTTGTACTTTCCTGTGATAAACAATATTCAGTATTGTGTCTTATTAATTCATTTGCAATCCTTCTTGAAGTATATACTTGAAAAGAATACCAATTAAAATAATCATAATCCAATACTTTTATTTTGTTAAATAAATTGTATAAATTATACTCTTCTATTTTTTGAACAACAAAATCTATTTCCTCTTCAAAAATAAGAGTCAAAAATGACATCTTATCTTTAAATTTCTCTAAAACACTTTTTATAATAACCAACATCAAATTTGGATATTCCCTTTTATTAGATAAAAACTCTACTATGTGTCGTAGTGATACATTTAAATATAAATTGTCATTTTCTTTCCTGATATAAATTCTTGGGGAACTTGCTAATAAATCAAATAATAAATGAAAGAAATCCCTTTCTACATTTGATAAATCTATCTCAATAGAGAAATTTATATGACCATAAATAGAATAATGTTTGGATTCTATTATGTGTTTATGATATTCAAAGGAATTTCTATTAGATTTACCTTTCTTGCCTGATTTATAACAAATTCTTCCAGTATATTCAGTCAATATACAAAAATCCCCACTTTCTTTTATGAAACAATCAAGATCAAAATCTCCATTTTCTAATATTTCTTTAAATTTGTCTGTTAATTTATAATTGTGAAACAGGAGATCAACTTGATTGCTTTTTGTTTCCATATTATTATCTCCTTTTATATTATGAAAAATTGATTATTCTCCAGTTTTTGTATTTTTCTAAAATTTCAATTAACTTTTTGTTTCCCTGACTGATTTCAATTTTTTTATCCTTTTTTATTGTTATATTAAATTCTGGTAATATCAATGAATAGAAATTTGCATTCTTATTTAAAGAAACATATAAAACGTTTGGATTTTCAACATTTGATTTCCTTTTTTTATTTATGCCATCTTTTACTTTTTTTATTTTAGATTTAGATTTAGTTTTATTTTTATTTTTTCTTACTTTTGTTTGCATATTTCACCTCTTTTTAAGATTTATTTTTCATATTCCATTGGACTTTTCCATCTTATAGAAGATAGAATATTTTTGAGAAATTTTGATATTACAAATTAATTATAACTGGTTTGGAAAGTAATGTTTCATTGATATAATATTCGTAAAAATGAGAATATTTATCATTCAAACACCAATTCACTGGATAATAAGTAAATGTTTTTATAATATTATTTTTTGAATTTTCTTTGAAATCATCAAAAACATTCAAAACATCAATAACAAACATTTCAATATTCATATCAATAATATCCATAACACACCTTTTTATCTGCTCCTTTGTTATATTACCACTTTTTAAAATCACATAGAAACTATTAATAAAAACAACGTTATGATATAAGTCTGTATAAGATATTTCAATACCTGTATGTTCCTTACCTTCATTTAAATTTTTATTTAAAGCTAATACATAAGAGTAAGATTCATTTTCATTATTAAAATGATTTACATAATAACCAAAAAATATCCTTGTTTTTTCATCTATATTTTTTACAAAATTAGATATTCTGCTATAATTTTTTTCTTCATAAATTTCAAAATTATTAATTATAGGAAAATAAGGTAATAGTGTATTTAATTCATCATAGAGATTATAAAGTTTCTCATCTGTATAATCTTTGTAATAAAAATCTAATTGATTTTTAATTTTTCTATATTTATTAGTAATATTAAATATATCTCTATCCCTTGTGATAAAAGTTTCTATTTTTTTCAATGAATCATACAACAAGTTAGAATCTTCTTTTTTTATTTTTAAGTTTAATGTTTTTACTTGTTCAGTTTCCGTTTTCATAATTTACTCCTTCTATTTCCAGTGCAAAACTTGTTTGCAACTGGAAACAAATTTTAGTTATAAAAAAAAATTCTAATTTTTTGTCAATAAAAATTTGATATTTAATATTTTAGTGAATTTTGGGAAAATAGATCAAAAAACATCAATATCTTCTTCCATTTCTTGTTTATAGTCAAAAAGGTAATTCGTAGGGTAATTTTTATTTGCTATTCTTACTCTTTTTTTATTTTCACTATAATAAATATGATAATCTTTAAACACTTTTTTTATAGAATTTATTTGTGAAAAATGAATATTGTCTATGTATATAACCCCAGAATTATCTAAATGTTTTTTTAATGTAAATATATCATATTTTTGATATTCATCAAAATCTATTATTATTATTGGATAACTCATATCAATTAATTATACATATTTAACATTTTTACAATTCTTTTTTTGAAATGAACGTTTTTTATGCCATATTCAAAATTTAATACTCTCAAATAGATGCTCGGGGTGTGTATATAAGATCTGTAACAATTCTTATTTCTTCTTCATTTTACGTTTATTTCCCTTATTTTTATTTTATTTTTTTATCTGAAAGGAACTGGATATTTTTTTATTTTTCATTTCTTTTAAGATTTTTTATATAATGAACCAAGGGTGGTGTGGGTGGGTTTCATTATAGTTCTACTATATTCATTTCATTATAATTTCTTAAAACACTTCTGATCCTATACCCTCTTATAACATTCTGATCCGATACCCTTTTTCTATGGAAAAGAAATGAAGAATATATGAAATATATACACTTGAAATGATCCTCTGCAAAATCTATCTCGTAAAAAAGGAAAATTGGATTAAAAACGAAATGATCTTATTGTAATATGTTCTTTTGTGATGAAAAATTCTGAAAGTGTGAAATGAATTTTTTATAAGATTTTATTTATTATTTGTTATTTTCAAGAATTCAACATAATTCCTGTCAAAACTCCAATTTGGCATCTTGAATGCATCTTTTAGTACATTATAAATGTTTATTCCATTATCTTCTTGTAGATCATTTTCTTTTTTTATTTCCTCTGTTTTTATATCTTTTTGATCCTCTGGTGGTGGCAAGTTTTGTTTTTCCATTACAATCTCCTTCTCCTTTATGAATGTATTATTCCTATTCTTTTTATTTTTATTCTCTATAATAATGTCTATATCAACTGGCAAAAAGTTGCTGTAATGTATTCTTATATATTTTATATATCTATTACAAGTAATAGAAATGTTTATTCTATAAATAATGTAATTTCTTATAAATTCTTCTTTTCTTTTCTGATCCCAATTTATAATGTTTTTAATAATAATATCATTGAAATAATAATTATCTTTTCCATTTTTATTTTTATTTTTTATAGGATTTAAATATATTAATCCTAACTTTTCTAATTCTTTTAATCTTTTTGCTATTGTTTCTTTATCCAATCCCGTTTTTTTGGCAATTCTACTATATGTAAATAAATAATATCTATTTTTATTTTTTTGTCCACCCCAACCGAAATTGCATCTTAAAAGATAAAATAATATCTTTATATGAGAATCATAAAAGAAATGTAAATTTTCAAAAATAAAATTTGGTATGAAAGTGAAATCTATTAACTTTTTATATTCCTCATCTGATTCTTTTAACTTATCATTGTAATTTCTATAATTTTCATAAATTTCATTTTCCAAATTTTTGAAATTTATATGAACCTTTCTTTTTGAATAAATATCATCAGGATTAAATTTCTCAATTCTTATCAATCCTACATCTGATAAATGCTTCAAACAATTCACATACGTTCTTCTGGAAATAAATAATTTTTTTGGATCAGAATAAATGTTAACAGGATAATAATATTTATACATCTTTTTGATATTATATGAATTTTTTATCCAATTTTCATTGAACGCTTTTTTGAAAATATTGTAATAAATAAAATAGAATACTTTTGCATCATTGGATCCATTTCTGAAAAATCCATGATTGGTTAATTCAATAATCCAATTAAAAACTGGCACAAAATCTTTAAAATTTAATTTTGCAACCCTTATATCATTAGCATAAATTTTCTGAAATTTTATGAGATCATCTATTTCTTTTTTGGATATATAATTTGAATTTTTTTTGAATTTTTTTGTGTTTAAAGGTTTTTTTTGCTTGACTTCTCTGGTAGTTGTATTAACTTTTTTATTGCTTTCCTTCATGCTTGACAATTTATAGTGCTTGTCATTTTTGGCAAGCACTATTTTTTATTCTATCCAAAAAAAATATCAAACTCCACTCAAAGTAATACTTAATTACTATCCATCCTCTGTTGGTTTTTCTTCTTTTTTGTCCCCGCAAGCTGTTATGAGAATTACCTTCATTTGCAAACTCTATTTAAGATTATTTTTTATTTGATTTTTTGTAAATATTTTTTTCTTATACATATAAAGATACTCTTCCTCTCAATATCTCCCCTTATTTGCTCCCATATTTTATGGGAGTTTTTTTGCTTACTAAAAAACTATAAAAAATAAATTTATTTTTATGATTTTATCAGGAAAAGAAATACAAAAGAGATTAGGTAAAGATATAATAATAAATCCTTTTGATTTAAGTAATTTAAATCCTAACTCCTATAATTTACGCTTACATAATAAATTGTTAGTGTATAAAGATGATATACTTGATATGAAAAAGCCTAATGAATAAGGATTTTATGGTTTAATCTGTTTCTGTTTTATCAAATAAAAAATCAACTTCATTATAATCTTCATTATCTTTTTGTATTAAATTAACTGCTACATCTAAAATATCAAAAAACATATCTGGATCATTAGATAAAATAATAAATTCATCATCTAAATTTTCTACTCCATAAGTTTTTATAATATCTTTTATTGGTTCTTGTAAGCTATAATCATTTAGATAAGTGTCTAATAGTGCTTTTTCTTTTTTATCCATATAATTCCCTACTCTTCCCAAAGTAGCAATAGATATTATTTTTTGATTTATTTCATCTTTCTGATCATCAAACAATGTTTTAAGGTATGTAATAATATATCCATTTTTTGATAATATTTTTGATTTTGCTTCATTTACTTTATTAGTAAGTTCATTTAAGTTGTCTATGTATTTATCAAAAAGTTCAGATAGTTCATATCTCTTTCTTTTTGTTATAGGATATATTTCTAACTGATCAAAAAGTTCATCTTCGTCGGGAATGTCTTGTTCTGGTTCATCATCTAAAATATCCTGTTCTGTATCATTGAAATCTTTATAGTCAATATAACTCAAATCACTGCTATATTCAGACTCTATTTCATTATATAAAGCATTATTTTCCATGAGAAAATCATTATACATATCACAATCTCCTTCTTAATATATAGCAATTTAGTGAAAATTAGAGATCATCATCAAAGAATGCCATATACAATAAATTCACAATTAAAATGATAAAATAAATAAAGATTGAAATTCATTATTGATGCAATTTTTTATTTTGTACTAATTGTAATCTCTTTTTTTAAGATATGTACATAAAAGATAATACATTACATTTTCATAGTGAAATGATTTACAAATTTGAAATTATATATAATAACTTTATTCTATATCCTACCCTTTTTAAAAAAGGTATATACCCTACCATTCTTTTTAAATAATCATAAATAGTATAATACCCATATCCTAACTTATACATAAAAAATCTAATAACTAAATAAAATACATAAATCTCAAATTCATCTATGTTCCTATATAAAAAATATGGCTTTCTATCTATTGGACTTTCTATTATAATACCAGCTTTTGGATATGTCTCTAAATATTGATAAGGATTCATATTTTCTAATTCTGAATATTCTACCTCTAAATCACTTATACAATTATAATAAAATAATGATAAATACTTATATATTAAATTTGCATAATAAATATAATTCTTATGATCATATACATTTTTATTCAAAAAGAAAAACAGAAATAAATTTGATAAATAAGGATTATCTTTTACTATTATGTAATCACAATATCCCATCGTATTTATACGTTCTAAAATTTTTTCTGAATATAAACCATCTTTTTGTAATATATTCTTTATTTTTTTATTTAACAAATTAAATAATGCTTTCATATAAAAACATATTTAAAATACAAAAAACAAAATCAAGTATTTTTATAAGTAAGTGTATATAAAAAATAAGAACGGTGCAAACTGCACCTTTTTTGATTTTCAAATGGAATTATAAAAGAATAAGATTTTTTCTTCTTAATACATTCTCAAAAGATTCATATAATTTTTCTAATAATTTGTCATATTCTCTATTACCCATTAAAGCACTTTCATTAAACATCATTTGAACTTGATCTATTATTTCATAAATTTTTTCTATTTCTTCTATAATACTTTTCTCATTATCATTAATTAAACCAAATACAAATAGTTTTAAAAGACTCATCAATTTCTGCGATATTTCATTAACTTTTGCACTCAAATCTGGTATATTATTTAATATCTCTATAATTTCTGGTAATAACACAATAAAAGGCATAATTAATTCAACAGAATGTCTTTTGTAACTACCTTTAAAAACATAACTTTTACCAGCAACATTCTTTATTGTTAATTCTATTTTTCTTAATATTTTTACTGCAAGAATACTTGCTTCTAATTTTCTACCTGATAGATACATTTTCTTTATCCCTTTTTCAAAAATATCATACATTGGAGGAAGTGTCTCATCACCTATTTTCTTTAAATTTGAAAAAGAAAAATATATTACAACATAATTTGGTATTAATCTAATTTTAGGATCAACTAATAATCTTTTTATATCTCCAATAGTAAAAAATACATCAAAAGGTTCCCTTGTTATATATCTTTTCATTTCATTTGCTTTTCTAATAATTTCTGAACCATGTTTTGCCATTGAACGTACTCTTAAAAAAGAATCACTATATTCCTTTGAAGTTCTTATTCTGGAAGTGTCATATCCTCTTAATCTTACTTCTCTTCTTATATTATCATACACATCCTCTAATGCATCCAACAAATCTTCTTCTGAAAAATCAGAATCCCATACTTCTTTTGGCTCTTCAACAACTTCTTCATCTATATCTATTACATTAACATCAAATTTTGCACCAGTTGTAGTACCAGATTGAAAAAAATGCGTAAACTTTAATGTAAAAGTAACATACTTTGTACGAAAAACTCTATTCTCTAATTCCTGATTAAGTGCATTATTGTCAGTGTATTTTTCTATATAAGTAATAAAATGAGAATATAATTTCCTTAAATTTGGTTTAGTATCTTCACCAATATTTGAATATATATATCTTATTAAAGTAGGGAAATATAAAATATAAGAAATTCTTGCATAAGGATTTTTAATCATTCTACCCCAATTCCCTCTACTTATTGCAAGTGTTTTTTCTAATTCTTTCCATTCTAACGGTTCCCTTATTGCAAGGACATCTTCATTTGCTACATTATCTACATTTATTACCCAATTATCAAATCTATCCATACATTATCTCCTTTTATGATTTATTGACTATTATTTACTATACACTCTATATTATAGCATTTTTAAAAATATTATCCCTTTAATATCTTTTGCATTGCTAATTGAATATTTTTATTAAAATAAAAATCCTGATTACTTGATGATGTACCATCTAATAAAACTTCTTCAAAACCTGAATTTGATAACTTTTTAAACAGATCATAAAATACTATATCTAAATCTTTTTTATGTGAGGAATATAAAGTATGTGCTGTTACACCCTGAAATAAAGGAATATAATATCTATGTAATATATTCTTTTTAGGATCAGAATTATTTAATCGATATTTACCATAAGAATATTTTACACCATCATAATAAAAAGTATTAAAATCTTCTCTAAAAAATAAATTTCTATCTATTACCTTCTTCTTTATACCATATTTATTTGATAAATCCTTTATCAATTTTATAGTGGCTTCAATCTGTGATTCTGGCGGTTTTTCAAAATAAGTCATTGATTTCCAAGAAACAGGTAATCTTACAACTTTATAATCTATATTCACAGTTCCTTTATAAAAAGTTCTTGAAACAGAAGATTCACTGGATTGTTTTAATAATTCTTCTATATCACTAATAGAAGACTTTTTCTTAAACTCATCTGAACTAATTTTACTTGTTTTTGTTTCCCTTATATAAGGTACTAAATGACTATATGTATAAGAACCTGCATTAGAAATTTCAATTTGAAAGCTGGTAAACCTTAATGAATAATCTAATAAAACATCTCTTGTTATATATAAAGGCTTACTTAAATATTGCATTACATTATGAACATCATCTATAAATTTAGAATGATCTACTAAACCATTTTTAACTGCTTCATACAAATTTTCATAAACATAAGCATCATACCCATCACCATTATTTGGTATCGTACCATACAATTCTGCTATTGTTCCATCTCTATCTACACCATATCCTATATATGCTTCTTTGCTAACTAATGTTTCTATTAATCCTGAACCACCTCTTGTAAAATCTGTTAATGTTTCTGTATAATGTAATATTATACACCTAAACCTTAAACGTCTCTTTAAATCTTCATATAACTTACTTGCTATTGCTTCATTTAATTCATCATCATTTGTTGTTGAATGTAATAATGAATAAGGATATATATTTTCTCCATCAGAAGTTCTATATACATCCCTTGCTGAAAAAACACCATAGGTAGTATTTACCTTGTAATCTAAACCATTCATTAGAAATTTTTTTAAATAATTATTAGAATACCCAAACTTATCAAATTTTTCTTTTAAAACCTTTAATAATCTTGAATGTGTCTGATCCTCATAATAAAAATATTTACTTGCTAAATATAATAATTGCATTCCAGCAAGTTGCTTACCATTAAAAACATATCCATTTTGTAAACTCTTTATTGCCTGTGAACAAAGTGTAGCATTATATTGTCTATTCCCTTTCTCATCTTTTGGTCTTACAATATCATCTAATTCATGCAATTCTACTATTTTATCTCTTAATCTTTCTAATGGACTTCCTCCTACTTGATATTTAAAAATAGGATTATATACACCTGATCTTGCAAATAACATCCCTATATAATCGCCTTTTAAAGATAAATTTACCTCAACAGATGGTTTTTGTGCATCTTTTTGTGGAATATTTTTTACAGGCTCTTCTTTTGGTTCTGTGTTTTTCTGATCTCTTTTTTGCGTTGCTTCCTGTAATTCTGGTCTATCAAAAAGACTTTTACCTAATTTATACCCAGCATAAGCAATTGCTCCCAACCCCACTGCTTTACCAACTAAATTTATAAAATTATTATCTTTCTTGTTAAATAAAAATGTATAAACAAAAGATACAAATTTCTCATCTATATCATCAGGAGTATAACCAAATTTATTTGTAAATTTACTTCTTGCTTCTTCTAATTCATTAACATCTTTGGCTTTTAAATAATCAACTGGATTTAATACTTTTGGATTGTCTTTTATTATATATCCCATTTAGTTTCTAAACTCTTATTTTTTGTTATTCTTTTATCTGTTTCTTTTGAAAGTTCTAATGCGTATAAATCTCTTAATACTTCTAATGCATTTTTTCTTGCTTCGTTTTCTACATACATTGTTAAATATTCTTTTATGCTTTTACCTATTGCATCATATAAATTAAATTTCTTACAATCCCACGTTTTACCTTTATATTCTTCCAATAAATAGTTACAAAATTCTGTGTCATTAAAACATGCCCAATACCATCTTTCTGGTATTTCCATTTCTTTTATAAAAAGACGCAAATCAGACACTATCTTTCCTGTATTCACATTATAGAAACTACCATATTCTTTTTTTAAATATTTTGCATACATTATATAAAAATCTTCTATTATATAAGCAAGTTTATCATGAAAATAATCAAAAAAATCTTTGTTAAAATCCCACATATTTTAAACTCCTAAAATATTCTGAAATTATGCGCTTTTTTTATTAAATAATCTTCTAAATACAATAGAAATATAGCACTAATCCATTTTTCTATATCAACAACCTTGCATGTACTTATAATTCCTGCACCACCATTTTCACTGAATTCTTTTGCTTTTTGATTGAAAAAATATCTTTTTGTTTGATATAAATATAATCCACCTTTATAAAACATTGGATTTTTTTCCACCTTTTCTGCAAGTTCTATAATATAATCTTCTATCACCATATCCACTACTTCTGGAAGATCACGTGCACCAGGACCCAAATCTGCAAGTTCATTCTTTATCCTATTTGATAGATTATTCCAATGTTCATTTAAAACATCTTTTAATGTCTTTTCTATTAAAAATTGCTTCCTTTTTGTCATAGTAAATTCTTTCAAATACATACCCCAACCTTTTAGTGTATATTGAAAATATCAATTAAGCTGAATTTCCTTCATTTGGCATTTTAATTTCTGGATCAGAACCCTTTTTATTTAAAAACTCTTTTATCTTTTTCCATATTAATTCATAAAAACTGGTAGCAATAAAATAAGAATTTAACTTGTCTACTAAACTTGTATTACCATTTAATAAAACTTCAATACCTGCAACCACACCAATAATGATTAATGAACTAACAAAAACAAAATATGTTTTGCTTAATTTTACCTTTTCATGTAAATTTAATTTTTCAATAAAAAAATTATTTGCTAAAAGAATTAATACCAAAATCTTTATGTCTACATAAGGTTGTAATAATGTTTCTATTTCTCCAAACATATCATTCTCCTTTTAGGATTTATTTATTATTATAGCAAAATAGAAAAAATAAATTATTATAAATCAGCATCTAAATCTTCTGGTTCTATGTATTTTTCTCTATTATTATTCTTTTTTTCTTTTAGATTTTCCTTTACAATTGAATCTGCTTTTTGAAAATCCTTATCTGGTAGTATTTTTGATAACTCTTTTAAAAAGTAATCCATAGTTTCTTTATTCCAAATATCTTTATTGCTCTCAATTTTGAATTCTATATACTTATAAATCTGACCTGTATTGCTATAACCTGAATAAAATATGTTTTTCACCCTTCTTAAAATATCATCAATTTCATTTTTATATTCTTCACTTATATCAATTTTTGTATTTATATTATTATTTATGTTATTTTCACTATTTTTATTTGAATGTTTGATTTCTTGATTGTTTTTATTTTCTTCATTTTCATTATTGAAATTGTATAAAGAATTTAATCTTTTCTCATAAGATATACGTTCTTGCTCTAATTGTTTTTTTACCTTTTCTATCCTTTCTTTACCTATACTTTTTTTATACTCTTTCAATATGTTTAAAATAGATGTTCTTGCTTTAATTGCCTCCTCTGTATTTCTGAAAGACATTATTCTGATCAACTTCTCTTCATATAATTCCCGTTGCCTTCTTAATTGTACATTTATTATATCACTTTTTAATGTATTGTTCTCTTCCAATGAATTTTTTATTAAATCCAATAACTTTTTGTTAAAACCCCAATTTGTATTATTTACATTATTTTTTCTATCCATTTTCCACCTTCTCTTTTTATGGCATATATTTTATAAGTATATACTGATACAAAAAAAATTGACTTTTAAAGAAATACATAATGTTTTGTATTTTATGAAATTTAAAGATTATGAATGTCCTGATGGTAAAACATACACTCTATCATTTCCACATGGAACAGAATTTCCTAAAACAATAAAAAAAGAATGTTTATGTGGTAAATATAAAAGAAAATCTTGTGAATATAAAATGAGTTTTAGAAATACATTTTCTAAACAAGTAGGATATAAAGATGAAACTCTTGGAACTTATTTTGAAGCAAGTGCAAGTCCTAAAAAGCCTTCTTATTATGAAACAGATTATATATCAGATAGATTATAATACTTTTCCCTGAATAGAAACTACAAAATTACAGAGAATTTAGCCGAAAGCCCACGACTTTATTCGTTGGGTAGTTAACAATCACCATTTGTTCATAGGACAAGTAGCCATAGGTACTTTTACTTTTGCTTTCATATAACACCCACAAACAGTGCATCTTCCGTTAAAATGATTAAAATAAGGACAAGATTGACATATAAAAAACCTTCTTTCAAAAAGTACATTTATATTTCTTTTCCTTTGTTCATTTATATTTCTTTTCCTTTGTTCATTTATATTTCTTATTTTATTATCTTCCTTTTTTTTTCTTATCATAATCTCAACTCCTTATTTTTTTAAAAAAGTCTCCACTTCCCTGCACCTGTTTTAATTGCTTTATAATTACGATCTAATAAGTTAAACTCTAATTGTAAATCATCTGTTTTACCATTCCCATTATTTATCTTTAAATCTTTTTTCTCTACATCTATTATTACATTTTTGGTATTTTTGTTTTTAACAATTTCTTTTTCTTTATCTATATCACTGCTTATCAATTCAGTAGTTATTTCATTTTTTATTTCCTCAAATATTTTATTTTTATTATTTAACTGATTTATAGAATCATTTTGAATTTTATTATCTAATTTTTTATTCTCAATTTTATCTTCTTTTTTATCTTCATTGTTATCTTCTTTTTTATTAGAATTAATTTTTATATCTTTTGAAATTTCTTTTATTGTATCGATTATTTTATTCTGTTTCTTTTTTCTATTCTTTGTATTTTTATTATTTATATCTTCTTCTAATTTTAAAAATAATTCTGTATTTGTATGAAGTTTATTATAAAAAATAACAAACAACTCTGTTAATATAATAATTAAAATTGGTAAAACACTGGAAGTAATTAAAATAGTACCCCAAACAAGAGAATCTATACCAATTAGATCAAAACTTTCTAACATCTTACTGGATTTTAAATAAATTGTTATAGCATGATAAGTGTTCCCAAAAAAGTTTATAATAAAAAATAAAACTAATCCTATATACAATATTATATTACTAAAAAGAGAATAATTGTCTTTTTTCCTTCTGTTTTCTGCAATACCAAATGCAATTCCTAACATTGCTAATTCTATACTTAAAGCCATCATAAAAGAAATAATTTTACCATATTCCCCATATTGAACATAAGAAAACGTTTTTGTTAAATGAGACATACTGGTAATAGTGATGCCAAGTAAAGACATAAATATCATTACTATAAAAATCTTATATTTTATGATTTCCTTCTTTATGTTTCTCTTTTCATTCATATTCATTCTCCTATTAATAATTATATATTTTATAGCATATTTTTTTGCTTTTATAGAACAACATTTTTATTCTAAAAATTTTTATGTCAATTCATAGTTCATAAAAAGTGTATATTTTTTAATTTTTTCACTCCACATGCTATATAATTAAGGTTATAAGTTATGAGTGTAAATTTTTTATATGAAAAATATGGAACAAATTATTCTGGCAATAACAAATTTAATTATATAGAATTAAATGATGTCGTAGATAAAGAAACTAAAAGATTATTAAGTAAAATGGATTTTATTTATAATGATCGTTCTTTTATAATAAACTACCAATATCTTTACTTTTATATATCAAAATATAATAACATTGGAATACATTTTCAAAAAGATAACCCGTTTAACAATCTTTATGATTTTGAAATCAAAAAAAATGAAGATTCAAAACATATATATATTTATTTTTTGCCTAATGAATATTGGAAAATAAAAAACAAACTAATGGCAGAAGAATTTCTTTTTAATTACATAAAAAATCCCGATTTCCTAAAAAATAAAACATTTATGAGAATTATAGAAAAGGATTATATTAATAACAATGAATTTAATGAAATTAGAAAATATAAGAAAAAAGTATCTGTTTTTTATTTAGAAAGACAAAAACAAATTCTCAAAATTGTTGAACTTTTAGAAGAAGAAAACATAAAAAGATTATATGACTCTGTATACATTTTTAACAATGTAAGTTTAGAAAAATATTCTATGGATTATGATAGTTATTTTATGATGTTTTATATAATAGTTTCTTTATATGTTTCAAAATTAATACATATAAGAAAAAGTATAAAAAAAGATGAAATAGATGAAGATTTTATAATAAATATATGTAATAAAAACAAAATACTCCTTTATGAATCTTTAAAAGAACCTGATCTTCTTTCAAGTATCCTAAAACTCCACACAACAATAACAATTTAATTATTTCAATCTAAAAACATCTGGAAACAACTTACTTAAAATTTCTAATGGATCAATATAATCCCATCTAACATCTAAAAAAGATAAATGTAAATGTTCTTGTGTATCATAATTGCAATCCGTACATTTTACATATTCACCTATTTTTTCACCAGCTTCTACTTTTTGTCCTTCTTTAAAGTTATTACCTGTTATATGATAATATTTAACAAAATAAGTTTCATTATTTATTATATGTTCTATGATCACATAATTATCACTAACATCTGTTTTTAATATGTTTTTACTATTTTTCCCTTTTTCTCCATTTTCAGGATAATTGTAAATAACAATACCATCTGTAATAGCAAAAACATCTTTGTTATTTGTTTTGCTTATTAAATCAATACCATTATGAAATACTGGTTTTTTATTGATAGAAACCCAGCCATAAAGTTTATATGGAATTGGATTTTCTATTGGTGTATAATATTTTATTTTTTCATTTTTAGAGTATTCCTTTTGCATAAAGTACTCCTTATATTATTTATTTTTTTATTTTATTTTTATAGTTCTAAACCACCTTCTAATTCTTCTTCTTCTGGAACGTTTAACTCTTCTTCTTCACCTGTTGCCTCTGCTTCTTCTGTTTCTTCTGTTTCTGTACCAGCTTCTTCTTCTGTTTCTTCTGCCTCTTCTGTTTCACCAATTTCTAATTCTGGTAAGGTTCCTAAACCTTCTGTTTCTTCTTCACCACCTTCTTCTTTTGTTCCTTCTATGTTCTGAATTTGTATTTTTACAACATTAAAATCATCTATTTTTTTATAGATCAAATTCAACAAATCTTCTTTTAAAACCTCTTCTACCAATTCTCTTATAGTAGGATTCTCTATATCTTGTAAAACCTCATTTATCTTATCTGATATTTTCATTAAAGCGTTTTCAATTTCTGAATCTATGATTTGTAATACCCCTTTTAATGCTTTATTTACTTCTATTGCTTTCTCTATATTAAGAAAATCTTCTCCTGCATTTTCTTCTATATCAGCTTCTTCATTCCCTAAATCCATATTTAATTCTTCTTCTTGCTCTCTAAAAAAATTTTTCCTTTTTCTGTCATAATGAATATATTTTCTCATATTTTTACTCCTGTGTATTATTTTTAATATAATTTAATTTTGTCAATTTTTTGCCTAAAACAAATAATAATGAATATACAATTAATTCTCTCTCATTTGAATTGTTTCCAAAATTCATATTTTTTAGCATTGCTTCTGTTATCATAATACCTATTTGCTCTATTTCCTTATAAGTATATTTATTTTCTTTTATAAAATCAATCATTTCCCATTTGAGTGTATTATATAAGGACATAACGCAAGGATCATCAATAATCTTATCTACCAGTTTATCTATCTCTTTAAATAATCTTTCCTGTTCTTTTTTTGATAAAAACATATTACACCCTTTTATTTATTATAGCAATTTTCTTAAATTCTTTATTTCTGTAATTCCGATTCTATTTTTTTTAAAATACTATATGCGTGTTCTGATACATTAAAAAACATATATTTATCATAATTACTTGCTATTTCATCAGAAATTTTATCCAATAGTTTTTCTTTATCATACTCAATGTTTTTTTTATGTAATATTTGTCTTAAAAAGAAATATAATATGTATGAGAATAAAACTTCTATTGTATCTATTTGTAAAAAAACCTTTATTTCTTCTGAATCTTTTTTATAAGGAAGTTCTTTTAATATAATTGGAGTATTATTTATATTATATAAAATATAAATACTTACAATATTTTTATTTTTTTTAGTATAATTATCTCTTATAAAAATACAAATATCTAAATGATCAATATAAATCAATTGTGGCTTGTTTTTAATATTTGTTTCTACATTAAAATAAATCGGTACACGAAAATATTCATAATCAAACAAATAGAATTCTTTACTTATAATAAAAACTTTATTCCCTAAATCCCAATTTTTTATCTTATATATTTCATTATAAGCAGAATAAGAAGTGTGATCATACGCTTTTAAGATATTTACATAAAGAAAATGGTTATTATTATTTTTTGAAATACAATTCCCAGCAAAAATATTTCCTACATAATTTTTATTATTGTTATTAGAATATATTAATTCAATATCTAAACATTTGATTTCCCCCATCTCAATAATATCATATATTTCAATATTTAAATTAAAACTATTTTTTCCTTTATCAAAATTCAATATTGAATTATCTGTTTCTGTTTTTGAAAATTTAATTTGATATAATTTATCTGGAAGTAAAAACTGATCAACCACTTTTATTGTATAATTATTTGTTTCATTTATATTTAGTACTACAACTTCAATATTATCGTTTATATTCTTATAATCCGTTAAAAAAAATAATATATCACCAAACAAAAAACAATAAAAATCGTATGATTCATTAAAAGATAACTTATTTAAAGTATAATAATAATCATAATCTTTTGTGTGTATAATAATTTTACCATTTTTCGCTTTGATTTTGTTCATACTATATAATTATATAAATTTTTTGAAAGTACCGCTTTGTGAATAATATTTTTTCTAAAAAACACAATTACTTTTCCCCAAATCATTAAAGAAAAATACTTGAAAAAATAAAAAATCAATAAATATTGAAAATTGAAATGTTTAACAAAAAATTAAAAAACAAAATGAAATTGAATACACTTATAAGAGAACATAATAACATTTTTATTTTAAATAAAGATGATCTAAAAGAATATATTTATGATTTAATGGAAGATGGAGAAAATATAAAAGCAATAAAATCTATACTTAATGATTTTAAATTAATAAGTCAAAATTCTACCAAAATATTGCAAAATATAAAAAATTACTTAAAAGAGAATAAGTCTAAATTGCAAAATGACTTTCCATCTATATACAATTTTAAATTAAGAAACAAAAATAGTATCTATATAGAATTATTAAATAATAAACAAATACGCATATCCAATCACCCAGAATTGACACAAAATATTTTCATTAACATTCCAACTTATAATATAATAATATTACCAGAACTTGATGACAAAAACGTTATAAATACACTAAAAGAATATTATAAAAAAAGATGGCTGGACTCTATATATTTAAAAGAAGAACATGAATCAGATGATTATTTTTTATACATAGCAAAAAATAGTCAAGAATGCATTAATTATATCATAAAAATATTACAAAAAGAAACATATATGGGATAATTTTTGCTATAAATAAAAAAAGGAGACAACTATGAAAAGTAAAAACATTGTAGATTATACAGAATTGTGGGAAGGTTTATATTATAAACAATCAACTCCAAAAAACAAAATATTATTGCACCACACAGCTGGTTATAATATAGAATCTGCTGAATATTGGTTAAGAATGTCAAGTAGTAAAGCATATAGAGAAAGTAAATATTTTATAGGTGTACATTATTTTATAGGAAAAGATGGAAAAATAATAAAAACAATCCCAGAAGAATATTGGGCTTGGAATACTGGTACAGGAATGTCTGCTATTGATAAATCTTCTATTGCAATAGAATTAGATAATCTTGGATACATAAAAAAATTAACAGATAAAACATTTATAGATATTTACAATAACAAATGGACTCTCATTAGCACTGAAATAAATGGTAATCAAAAATTATATAAATTAAAACTAAACAACTATATTATTTATGCAAAAGAATTAGAAAATGAATGGCGTGGGCAAAAATATTTTGCTATATACACTGAACCTTTAATAAATTCTCTTTTTGAATTGATGGAAGACATAATAAATAGACATAATATTAAAAGACAGATTCATTCTAAAAATGAATTTTTTCCTAATGATGTATCCTACTGGGATGGAATAAAAATGATTAACTTCTCTGGGATCATCACTCACGTACAACTTCTTGGAAAAAATAAAAATGGTTATATCAAATGGGATTTAAGTCCTGTATTCCCTTATGAAAAAATGGTTGAAACATTAAAATTAAATATCGTATAAAAATTGCTATAAAATAAAATACACAAGGAGTTAAATATGATATATATAGGTAATGCTTTTTCATTAAGTATGCTTGATCCTTTAAGAGATGAATATGGTATTTACGTTACAAGATTAACTATTGAAGATGTTATTGATTTATTAGAAAATAACGTTTTTGAATCTGTTGTTGGACATCAATCTACTGCTGATGTGTTAACTCAACTTTTAGGTATTGATATAGAAATGAATAGAAAAATGCTTAAATTAACAAGAGGAGATACCCTTATTGTATTTCAATTAATGACAAGACTTCCAGAAGGTAAAATTTTATCACAAGAAGAATTAGAAAATTTAGATTATACCTTTTATCTTGTTGAAATATAAAGTCAACTACCCACCGCCTATAGAGGCGGGGGCTTATGTTAAAAAAACAAGCACTCCTTTATGATATAAAAATAAAAAAACATTTGATCTTTTATCATTTTATAAAAATATAAAACTCATGGAAAACACATTCAATAAAGAAGAAATTTTAGAAGAAGAAAAAGAAATACAAAAAGAACTATTAGAAAATATATTAAGAATGGGATTATTGGTAAATAGATTTGATGATGATACATATCATCTATATAAACTTATAGGATTACATAATACACTAAAATTGGTAAAATTTTTTGATGGTAGATATATACATATACCAACCTATGAACATTTTCATAAAATATTACAAGCCATTTATAGTCTTTACCTATTAGAATCTAATGAATTCTTAACGTGGGAAGATATAAAAAATATTTTAGGTGTAAATAGTATTACACAGATTAACAAAACCGCAAGAGAAATAAAAAAAAGAATTAATACAGAATATTTTTATGTTTTTAAAAAGATATATCCTAATAATGATCTAAAAAATATCATAAAACTTATAGACAAAGATGTATTAACTGGCGATGGTGATGGAATTTGATTGAATAGATCATACTAATATTTTTTCTTCTATGGCAATTTTTTTTACAAGTTTTACATATTCAGTTTCTACTTTATATTTTTTTTTGATTTTATTTATAGGTTGTCTTTCCATTAACATTTTTAAAACTCCTATGACTCTATAAATTTCTGCCTGCTCTTTTTTAGATAACATTTTATAAGTAATATATCCTGCTCCAATAGTAGCAATCCATTTACCCCAATTTAATTCTTCTAATTTTTCTTTTTCTTTATTTGTTTTTTTATTATAAATATATTTATTATAATCATTCATTTTACACTCCTTTATTTTGATACAATATCTAATAACGCTTTAAGGAAAGCTCCTGCAATAGTAATAATTGCCACAATGATAGCACCCCATTTATATAAATGTTCATATTTGTCAACCTTGTCTTTTATAGATTTTATGTCATTTCTAATTCTTTCATTTAAAATTTCATTTATTTTTTTAATATCTTTATCTATTTCCGATATTTCATTTAATAATTTTTCTATTCTTATAAGTATATTTTCTAAATTTTTATCCGATGCTTCTCTTTTTGTTTCATGTATATCCATTTTTCTTTCCAATGAACCTATATTTTTAATTTCTTCTCTTAATTTAACTAAATCATCGTGTAATATTTTTATATATTCATTTAAAGCGTTGTAAGATTGAGTAAATACATCAAAAAATCTATTATAAATATTATTATTGTTATTGTTATTACTCATTTTTTTTACCTTTTACCTTTATTTCTATATTGATTTGATAAAAAAATTATATGACAATATTAATAGCAAATCACTTAAAACCAATTTTGTTTCTGGTGTATTTTTTAATAAAATCACATTATTCCCATTTTCCTTAAAAAGATATAAATCAGAATTATCCTCATAATAATAATAAATATCATTAAAAAATTTTTTTTTGTTGTTTAAATTAATATTTACCTTGTCAATAGAAATCATCTCTGCTTCTATATTATAATTTTCTATTAAAAGTCCTCTTATGCTTTGTAAATCAAGCATTCTTTCCCCTTTTTTTATATTCTTTAAAAATATTTATGCCATATTCTAAAAACCCTATTATCAAAAATATATTAGATATAATCCTTAAATAAATATTTCTATCTATAAGTATAGCAAAAAGTAAATCAATTATAGATAAGATAAAAGCTATTATTAAAATAATTTTTCTCTCTATAATTGAAATATAGAACATAACTGCTAAATTTAAAGATAAAATAACTTTTTCATCTATTTTGAAATGAAGTAATAAAACCAAAATAACAAAATATAGATAAGTATAAACATAAACTTTTATATGTTTTGATGCTGTTAAAACAATAGCAAAAAATGACATTAATATAAAAAATATCATGTTATCCAATTCAAAAATGATGTTTCTTGTTATCATTAATATTAATATAAAAACATATAAATTAAATATACTTCTATTTAATAATTTTGTTTTAGTATAAATTAATGAAAATGAAACAAACATCATTGAAAAAAGTAATATGTATAAGACAATAGTGTTTATTAATACTATATTTAAATTTATCCAACTCATATCAATATCCTTCTATTAGAATAGCATAAAATTATTCTATCTAAAAATACCAGTTGCAATATATTTAATATTAACATAAAATAAATACCAAAGAAACCATAATTATAAATAAAAATATTAGATAACAAAAAATAATCTTTATACAACTCATAAAAATTTAAAATAGAAATATAATCTAATTGGAAAAAATTTTGAATAGTAAATTCATAAAACAAATAGAAAAAAGAAAAAAATATAAAATTATTTGTGCATTGCTCCAATTTATGCTCAAATATAAAAGCATAAGCATCTTTATATATGTTAAAATCATAATAATTCTTAAAATATAAGAAATTAGTAAAAATAAAATCTAATAATATAAAGAAAGGAATATAACAATAAGAATATTGTATTCCAATAAAAGAATAAATAAAAAATACAAAGATAAAAAAGTAAAATTTGTACCTATAAGAACGTAAGTTCATTTTCATATTAAAATCATAAATTAAAAACCAAAAAAAGTAAAAAGAAGGATAAATATAAAAAAAGTGTATGACATAAGAAATAGACAATAGAGAAATAAAAATTTTTTCTCTTTTATTGATATTTTTAATTCTTATCCAGTTAAAAAACACAAAAAATAATATAATAAAATAAAAAACCAAATAAACAAATAAATGCTCCCACATATATAAATATAGCAAAATCAATATTACTGAAATTTATTCTATTGAATTAGCAAATCCCAGTATATTTTAGTATTAAAATCCTTTATTTTAGGTATATCATGATCATTTTTTGTATTCGGATAATATGGTATTAAAATTGAATTGTAATAAAATAAAGGTCTTGTATAGATAGGATTGCCAGAAAAACATAAAACAAGCCAGTGTATATTAAGATCAGGATATTCTTTATAAGATATTTTTTTGTATTCTTTATTAAGAATATCATAAGCATAAATAATCAATTCTATTTTTGTTAAATCATACAACTGCTTTAATGTTAATCCATCTTTATTATCATAATATTGAGAAATTACTTCTAATAAGATTTTTAGTTTTTTATCATAAAAACCAATAAAATCAAAAAAGAAAAAGAATAAAAATTTCAATTTCCACAAGATATAATTCTCTTTTTTAAAAGATTTTTCTATGTAATTTTTTATTCTATAAATGAAAGTAATAGATTTAATTTTATCTAAACAAATAAGGTAACCATAAAATACCCCTGCACCATAACATTCTATTTTTTTATGTTTTTGTATTTTATCTTTTATTTTTATATATTCTACTATTTTAGTATAACTTAAAACTTTTTCATTTATAGTGTATATATTCTTTTTTTTATCCATAATTTTTACTCCCACCCCGTTAAAAATACTTTAAGTGATTATATAATCTAATAATAAAAGCAACTGCTTCAACTTCTTTCTTTTTTTCCATATCATTAGGATCATCAATATTTATATGGTAATATCCAATTTTAATAGAATTATTTTTTTCCCTTGCAAGGAATACATAATAGATTTTATTTTTTCTTTTTCTTATATTTACCTGTAATGATACATTTTCTATATCAATATTGTATTTTTTAAGCTCAAATTTCTTTTCAATAAATGATTTTATTTTAGATTTAATTTTATTTAAATCTATACTGCCATTAAAATTTCCAATATTAATTTTAACTGGCTCAACTACTAAAAAAAAAGAGTCATTATTTTTTTCTATAAGTATGTTTTTATTTTCTATCATAGAAAAATAATTATATATATCTTATAATAGATCAAGCATTTTTTGTTATTATACACTAAAATGTTTTAAAAATTGCTATATGAGGGGAAGTGTATATAAAATATTTTACATCTCTAATTGAGACATAACCTCAAAATGTAAATTTTTTTTCAATTTTAGTGGGAAAACACAAAAAAAATTGCTTGTTTTTATCTAAAAAGTATGATATGATAAAAGTATGTTAAGATTGACAGAAATGAGCAGACTAATAAAGAAAAGAGTCGTAGCATCTAAATTATTAGATGCTACAAAGGGCAATAATAAATTAGAATATATTATAAGAGCATACTTAAAGTTAGTCCCCGTCATAGAAGGAGAACGGGGGATAGGTAAAACTGAACTCTTACGTCAATGGGGTTCTTTATTTGGAGCTGGCTATTCTGAATTTGATGCCAGCCATTTGACTGATAAATTCGATATAATCGGGGTGCCATTAGAATCAGGACCCAAGTTCGGATTTTTATCTAAATTTATCAATGTCAACGCCCCCAAATTTATATTCATAGATGAAATAACAAAAGGGGGCAAGGCGGTAAGAGGAATGTTAAATTCCCTTGTCACCTCAAAAGAAATTGAACTTGATCACAACATAAAAATTGACTTATCAAATCGTATCATCATCGGGGCACAGAACCCCGTTGATGATCGGTATGAATTATCTTCCGATGTGGAAGATTTATCTTTCCAAAGTAGAATGTTAGTATACAAAATTCAAAGTGAAGGATATGATTATGGCGTATGGCAAGCATCTAATCCAATAGAATTCTTTAAAGATAAATACAATATTTGTTTGTCAATAAACGTTGAATCATATATAACAGAAAAAAATTTAGAACAAGCTGAAAAAGATTTTCAGTTTTTCCTAAATTGGATAAAGAAAAAAACCTTCAACTTTCTTGACAACCGACAAATGGACTTCTTAATGTCGGCTATCTATCTGTTCTTTTTAGGAATTGAAAAAAATCTCTTTCTACTCTACAAGGAACTAGAACCATTATTTAAAGACAACCTTTCTCTACTGCAAGAGATTATTTCTTTTATCAAGGGTTTTGAATGCGTTTCGTGGAATAACATAGAACTTTTGATAGAAAAGGGGTTGACTACCGATCAAGTAAACATATTAATCGGTAAAATCGGGATAGAATTAAAAAAAGAAGAAATAAAAGACATCCTAAAATTAATTGAAAAAAATAAAGAAAAAATAACAAAAAGCACAAATGAAGCAATCTATAAAAATTTAGAAAATGCACTGAGAAAAGAGCTTAATGAATTTGAAAAAGAAGATATGAAAACAAAAATTAGATCAAAATTGAAAGGTAAACATAACGATTTCTAAATTAATCTAAAAATGGCAAGTAAAATCTTGCCTTCCCATTCTATATTGTTTTTAGGATTAAATAAATCTTTTTCATTGTCATAAAAATTCACAACTTGCATAAGACCTATTGCTCTTGATCTTATTTTTGTAATATTTTTTCATTTTTATTAAAAACATAAATTTTATTTTGAATTTATGAAGTAAAGTTTAATGTGAAAATGTATAGTGTATATTTAGAAGAACATGAATCAAAAGAAATTTGAAACACCTGCTTTTGATATATCTGAATTTGCTAATAAATCTAATACAAAATCTATTGGAAATATCCAATCACAAGTAAATTCTGCTTTTACAAAAAGCGGTTCTGAACTGGAATGATCTAACGATATTTCATTTATGCTTTTAGGCATAATACCACTTATCAAAAATGCTGGATATTTATATTTATTATTTTCCTGCTTTATAAAAAGAATTGCACTTTTTTTTGCAAATTCTATATCATCATATACAAGCATACCTCTTTTATCTATTATACTACGTGGTTCTACTATTGTTAAAAACCAATCCATAAAATATCTATACACTAATCCATCTGAATTATCATAAAATTCTGCACTGAAATCATAATTGTATGTTACATTCTTTATATAACTTTTACTACCTTGTCTCTCATATTCTATATTAAAAGGGAATGGTATTGATATACTTTTTAAAAACACTCTTGAAACTATTACATCTTTTAATATTGTACCTAATCCTAATAAATTTAATCCAAAAAAAGCACCTGTTAATGTCTTTGCTTTCCATTGCCACGTTTCTTGATATGGCTTTTTGACTTTTTCATTAAACCACCACAATAAAAAAGGATCAGTCGTTGCTGGAATATTTGATTCTAATAAACTTGTTAATTTGTATGTTGGTATTTTACTATAAGAATCTTCTATTAATTCTGCAAGTTTTTGCGCTTGTAAAAAATCATTTAAAGCACCATATAAAAAAGGAACACCATAATCAACTATTGCACTACCTACTGAACTTGCAATTGATTTTGTAGTTTCCCAGAAACTTGTTTCACCTTTTGTTGTACTTTCTATCTTTTTTTGTATATCTTCTGCACTTAATACCCCACCAATACCATCAAAACTTAATCTCTGTGGATTACTAAAAACAAACAAACTAAATCTGTTAGAAAAAGGTAATTCTATATTAGCAAGAATTTTATATGTAATCCAATCTATTTCTCTTGCTTCTTTAAAATAATCAAATAAAGTCTGTACTATCATAATAGAAAAAATTAAGATAAGGCATAATAATCTGCCTTATTATTATGGTCTTGCACCACCAGACAATAATGTTGATAAAGGATTGTTACTATTTCTTATAAATCTATCAAATCTTGTATATACAAAAGTAGCTTCAACTGTCAATGGTTCTGCGGCACCGTGATCCACTGAATTACCACTAAAACCTACCAATAATGCATCATAAAATCTAAAATGTAAAGATGCTGTCTTATTGGTTCTATATAATATCAAATCAATAACAGTTCTTAAACCCCATTGACTACCAATAGAACCATCCCATTCATTAAAGATTGCTGTATACCAAGCATCAAGTGCGGCATATACTAATCCATCTGCATCTAATCTTATAGTAACATTAAATTCTTTAGAATTCTCATCTTTTGGAGCAACCTTTTTAATTACTAATCCTTGATATGTAATATCATAAGTTCCAACCTTTCTTTGTGGTAAATCTACACTATCTTGCTGTCTATATGTTAATACTTCTGTGATCCCTGTTAATATTCTTGTTGGGGGATCATTCCTATCAATAGGTATACCACCTGTAAAAACTAATGCATATTGAGACTTTATCTGGTCATCACCTAAAGCTGATAAAAAGTCTATTGTTACTGGTCTCCTAATTTCATCTATTGTATCAGGTATTTGTATTGCCATAGCGTTTTCTCCTTTATGTTATTTTATTTAATTTGGACATCTTGTCCAACCCTTACAAAATTAAACTCTATAAATTCTGATGTTGGCGTTGCTTTAATTAACATTGTAATTACAAATTTTCTCTGTTGTAAATATCTTTGTAATTCTTCCCCTTGTGGGAATTTAATAATATAATCATTAATATATCCTGCCATTAAGATAGGATCAATAAAATCTTTTAACATCATTTTTACTAAATTTCTATGGAAATCATCATTAAACTTAAAGAGAGGTTTCTTCATTGTTTTATAAACATATTCTAAAATAACATTATACACTCTTCTTGTTGGGAAGAAAGAAGTATCTGTATTTTGTGTTGTTAATGTTCTTTGACCCCATAGTATAATTTTGCCATTTTCATAAATATAAGGATTGACTTGATTTTGATCTAATTCTCTCAAATTATCATCATTTAAAATTCCTTCATAATCTATTACTCTATATGTATCTATTTCACCACCAAAACCATTTTCATTGTATCCTGCAATTGGCAACGCATTATAATAATTTTCCATAGATAAAAGCATTTTTGCCAAACTACCTAAACCATTTAACCAAGTATATGTATCATTAAAAGGATCATAAGCAAGATACCATTTATAAGTTAAGAAAGCATGATCATTGTCTATACCTAATGAATTTCTATATTGAATTGCTTGTTGAACACTGCTACCAATTGGTACACAAGATATAACTTCTGCAAAATATTGATAATTGTTTATTAAATTTAAATAATCTTTTAACAATTTAGAATTAACATCTACAAATAGTTTTACTCTATATTTATTTCTATCTTTTGCATATTCTAAACATTTTAGATAATCTTGATATTCAGGATCATCACCAGATTGACCACCTAATAAAGGTACAATCTCATCTGTATTTAATGGCTGTGCAATAGTAGGGAAATCTTTATTTACATAAATGTCTAAATATTTGTTATTTTTAAACACATCATAAATGTATAAACTTCTACCAAATTCATCTTTTTCTTCTATTAAAGAATAAGTGTATTCTTCTCTAATAGACCATTTATTTTGAACTTCCATCCATTCATATAACGTTAAATTGTATTTATAACCACTTAACCATTTTATTTTTACACCTAATAATCCATATTTAGGATCATAAGGAGATTTAGTTAAGAAACTATGACTGATTTGATCTGCTAAATTTTGTATATAATAGAAAATTAAATTAACTTCTTCACCATATCTTGGAACATTGCCAGTAGGTAAAGTTGCTGGTTTTTGATGCGTTACAGGATTCCCTGTATTAGAAAATAACGTTATACCATTTTTATAATTAATAGTGTCTGTTGGAGGCAATACACTTACTCTTCCAAATTGAGGATGTGCTATTTCACCTTTTATTTTTACATATCTCAATATGTCATTATTAGAATCTGTATACACTTCTGCAACAATTTTACCAATAAAAGTATTAATTGCTGATACAATTTGATAAACATTTAAAGCACCTTGTCCTAATACTACATTAGAATATCTATCATTATCTATAATAATATCTACTGCAACATTTTTATTAGGATCACCACCTACATCAATTGCAACACTTAAATCCTTTTCTGATATTAATTCTGCTGGTTCTCCGGGCGTACCATTAAAACTTATAATTATATCACCATGTTCTAAATCCATTGTACCACTTAATACATCATTTTGAAAATTTTTAATATTACCACTTCCTTCTAATGGCAATTCATATTTTTTATTACCAACCGTAATTATGACTTTTTGATCCCAAAATTTTATATTCTCATTGCTACCTTCTAAATCTAACATGAAATCTTTTTGTGTACCATATCCTTTTGTTACCAATACTTCTTTCTTTTCTATAACTTTTGTAACATCATAATCTCCCCATCTTCCATATCCAAAAGGAACTACTTTATCTAATCTTACATCTACACCACCTTTTACTGCATTTTTACCTATTGCTCTAACTATCCAACAAGAACCACCTTCTACCGCTTTAATAGCTTCTAACATTTCTACATTATTCTTTTCAGGATAACCAAACCAAAAAATAAACTCCTCTGGACTACTAACTAAAACTGGATAATTTACACCTTTTTTTGCTTTTATAACAATATAACCTATATTGTTCCCTACTTGTGCTGTTTCAAATTGCGCTCTATCAATTTCTGTCAGCTTAAATCTATAAGTATTTATATTCGCCATTGATTTCTCCTCTTTTTGTTTTTAGTGTATGATTGTATTGATTGAATTTGCATATTCCTTATATATATTATAGCAATTTTTAAATTTCTGTTTTTATTTTATCAATTTTCTGGTGAACTACCACCCACCTTTTGAGTTTTATACATTTGACATCACCTTGAGAATATTAATACCATATTTTAGCAATTCATCTCCATATTAGAGAAGATGGAGTCTTCTTGCTGAATTTTCTGATAAAATATCATATATATCTTTAATTAAAACATAACCCTTTTCTCTATATATCTTTTCTATTTTCCCGTTTAGTTCTGTAATTTTCTTTTTTCTAAACCAAAAATCCTGTGTATCAATATAGTTTTCTTTTAAAATCTCATCTTCTATTATTCTTTTTGCTTCTCCTAAACTAACTTCACCAAGACCAGAATCTACCCCAGAATCAATACTTGTATCCACACTTGTATCTATATCTGTATCATCACCTTGATCATCATAATAATCTACATAATTAGGATTGTAATAATTAGGATAATAAGGATATGGATATAATATTTCACTGACAGTATATAATCTTCTTGATTTCCTTATTTTTTTTCTTTTTTTACTACCTGATCCTTGTGTGTATATACTTGGAGTATATTCTCTTAATCTTGCACTTTCTTTTTTTAATGGCATACATTTACCTTTTTCCTTGTCAAAATAATATCCAGATGCGCATTTCGGTGGTTTCCCAGAATCAGGATCATAAATATTTCCTTCTATATCCAAAACATTATATTTTTCATCATAGCATATCCCAGTATCAGGATCAAAATATTTACATTTAACTTCTTCTTTTAACCTTTTAAGTTTTTGCTTTATTTCTTCTAATCTTATTCTTTTACTGAACATATAACCTCTTATAATTTATCTTATAAATATTTTCCATATATAATACACTACATTTATATATATAGCATTTTTTTCTTTTTTTTATCAGAAAACAAGCAAGAAAACTTCCACCTTTTTAGGTGGGAGAGGTTCAATGAAGGTAATTTTTCTTACTTAAAAACTCATTATATTCTTCTTCAAAATGTTCTGAACCAACAATTTCTTTTAATTTATCTATATAACTACTCATTTTTAAAGAGGTAGTAAAACCTAATTTTTCCACCCAAAAATCAATTAAATCATCATAAAATAATTCTTCTTTTTTGTTATATTTTAAATTCATTATTAAATCAGAAAAACCAGTAATATAAATACTTGCATATAAAATAAATAAAACAAATTTGAATGTTATTTTGTAGTCAAAATCTTTCCATATATCTAATACTTTCCCAGATAAAAAAGGTATTTCATCTTTCATTTCTGAAGTTAAAGCATCTGTTATTACTACATTTTTATTAAAATCAATCTCTACATTCAAATCTATATTTTTAAACCTTGATGTTATTATTATTATATCCATAATATTTCCTTCTCTATTTTCTAAAACAACCGCCACTTCTTTATTTAAATTAGACTCAATTTCATCTGTATATACCACATATACACATTCATTATGGTATAAAGCCACAAAACCATCTTTAAAGAAGAAAAGCAAACACTTGTTTCTTTTTTGCAATCTTATACCATAAGGTTCAAAAAATCTTATAGATAATAACTTATTCACATTTGTTTTATCTAATCTTACAATTGAACATAAATCATCTACTTTTAATTCTTTTATCTTAAATTTTATTCTATCCATATTGCTCATTATTTTATAGCATTTTTATTTGAAATATATAATTATATAATATGACAACCATAGAAAAACTTAACAAAGATATTTTTATTCAAAGAGACTTTTATTATGTATTATTGCCAGAAAATAAAAATTTAAAAGAATATGAAATCCTATCATTCTTAAAAAAAGAATATTATCATTCAAGAATCAGAATTTATATTCCAAAAGAAAAAAAGATTTTAACTATTGAAAAAAACAATAAGAATGATCATTATAGAAAAAATAAAGATATTTCTTGCCGTGCAAAAATAATATTAACCAATTATTCTAAAATAACATATAACTTTAATGATGAAACAAAATGTTATGCAATATTTGAAGCATATAATTTCAAAAAGGAAAGATGGAACCAAATACAAATAAAAAAATTTGATTACGATTTAGAGAAATTTATTTATATCTTATTAAGTATTATATGTTTTTCTATATATTTTTCTTCTTACCCTATAAATGTCAAAAATTATAATGTGGATAGATATAGTATGTTTTATGATCTATTCATTAATGGATCAGCTAATATTAAAAAGATAAATAAAAATCCTGAATACTCTGAAAAATATATAGACATAATATCAGATTTGATATTAGAATATATAAAAATCACTCCTGAATCAGAACGTTCATTAACAAATTTTATTTCTTTATTTTATACAAATGAAAATTGGAGAGATGAGATAGAATCTTATATTACTAATAAATTAAAAGAAATTTTAAAAACAATACAGGAAGATAAAAACAATATTCCCACGTAATAATTTTATATCTAAATCTTGCATAAAAAATAATTGATTTCATATTTTATAAAAATAAAAAATCTTTATAATGAAATCTCCATTAATATACGTTGGTGGGAAATTCTATATGAGGAAAGATATAGCATCTCTATTGAAATATGATGTAGATTTGTATATTGAACCTTTTGTTGGAAGCGGTCAGATATTTTTTTATCAGAAAACCACATAAAATAGAAATTATAAATGATATTGATGAGGATTTAATAAATTTTTATAGAGTATGGATAAATAATGAAAAGGAATTAATTGAAAAATCAGAACGTCTTCCTTATTCTCGTTCATTATACAATGAATATGTAAAAAAGTGGGAACAAGGATATAAGGGCAAAAATGACATAGAAAGAGCTTTTAGATATTTTTATATTCTAAAAATGTATTAGTGTATACTATAATTGATTGCTTGATATTACTCTTTTAGAGTCAAAACATATTTATCTTGAAACTTCTCTATATTAAAAAGATTTATTATTTCATTTTTATTCATCAATAATATAGGATATTCACTGGCTTTAAATTTTAAAAAAACTTCACATTTAGTCTTTTTACTATAATTATCTACATACTTCATAAAAACATCAATAAAAGGTATATAAATAGAACAATCCTTATTTTCTAATACAATAAAATCATTTTTAATACTCTTACCATTAATGTTAAGTTCATAATCATCTACTTTATATAATGTACATTTTTTCCTTCTACTTAAAATTTTATTCTTAACTAAATGATTTATTATTGTTTCCAATACTTCAAAACTATATTCTAAAATAAAATACTCTACTCTATTCAACTCATCTAATATAAATATCTCCATTTCTATATTATTATGTTTCTTCCCAGATTTGCTTGTAAAAACAAAATCACATAAATATCTTTTTTCTTTTTGATCAATCTCTTTTACTTTTATATCAATCATAGGATAAGATATAAAGTCTCTTGCTGATAAAATATTAAAAATATCCTTTTTAGTGTATCCTATAAAAATTTCTTCATCTCCAAAACCATCATATCCATTTTTATCTAATATCTTATATTTACAGGAATTGATAAAAAAAAGACCATCATTAAAATTAAAACCTACATATACAATATTATGTTTTAAAAAAGGTTTATCTATATGACCTATTAATCTAAATTCTGCAATCAATGGAGACTTCTTGCCTAAATTTTTTTAAATTTATCTAACATAACAATTTCTTCTGCTGGCGTAGACACATATTCATCACCTAAAAACTTAACTATATATCCAAAAACGTTTTTACCAAGTCTTGAAATTGCTCTTGTTTGCACAAATGATATTTTATGGAATGTTAACATTTCATTCCACTTGTCCTCATCATTACAGAACTGGCTATATGCTCTTGATACCACTTCACCGAGTTTGTTTCTCAACTCTGCTACTGCAATATAACAATCATCTTCTTTAACTATTTCGCTTATAGAAGGATAAAATCCAAATATTCTCATTATATAAATCCAACCATCTGATTTTATATACTTTTTCTTATGACCATAATGATCTTCTTTTTCTAAAACATATTTGTCTATATTGCTTTTTATTCTTTCTATAATGACAGAATCATCTATGGAAAAAGAATACATATTTAAATTATGATCATCTATTACATTATCTACCATATTTTGATTAGTATTCTCATTAATATTAGTATCCACAATACTTGCTTTGATTTTTTCATTACCCATTCCTTCTTTATCTCTTGCTAATTTTTCCTTTTCCTTTAATAATAAATTTTCTTTTAACATACTTTATAATTATATAAAAACTTATTGCTCTATTATTATTTTTTTGAATTTTTTTCATTCTTTTTGAAATTTTTTTATTTTTTGAAATCAAGAAAGAGTGTATGTAAAAGAATAAAAAAAATTACTATTTTATTTAAAATCTTATGAAGATAGGATAAGACATAGAATCCCATTTTTCTAAAATCTTATTCATTATATCATCTGCTCTTGATTTTAAGGAATCTGTATTTACTCTTCTTGATAAATTTTCATCTTGTATTAATTGAAATGAATCTACTATATAAAGTAATAAATAAGCCTGTGCTAATCTTATTACATCTAATTTAAACTCATATAAAACATCGTCAAAAAGTAAACTATATTTAGCCCATGATACATAAAGCTCTACTGATCTATCTGAATTTACTATAAGTTTTCTATTGTGCTGATCTATTTGATAATTAAAATTTGAATAATTTTTTAGTGTATTAAATAACTCTCTTGATAAAACAGGAATTTTACTCATACCATTAAAATCATAAGGAGAACCATAAGTACCCCATTGCATTGGCATATATATATTTTTATAAACAAGAAAATCAAAGATACTTAAATGTTTCCTATCCATGTATCCTTTATTTACAAATCTTATATCCGTTATACCATAAACAAACAAATCTGGAAAATCTATTTCTAAATGTCCTGAAACTGAATATTGTTCTTGTTGCTCTTTTGGAAATTTTAAAAAATATTGATACATTGCAGGAAATATACAAAATTCTTTAATTTGTTCATCAGTGACAACAAAACCATCTAAATTAGGATAACCAATGATAGATTTTACTTGTGCCAACCATTGCGGTTCTATTGATATGTTTTTTGTTATATCTACTCTATTAGGAGATATTAATTCAAATTGATCAATTTGATTTCTTATTGGGGTGCCTTTAACAGATGCTTCCCAAACTATATTATACACTCCATAAGGGCTATTTTTTGGAATTCTGAAATATGCTCTATATCTACCTAATCCTACCCTTATGCCAACACCTGAACAAACCAAATTACCATCAGGATCATAAATAGCAAACGTGGGAGTATCATCAGGATCAATTAAATTACCTGTTTCACCATCATGGATTTTTATATCAACATATTCATCTCTTTCTTTAAATACTAATTTCATATATTAAAAAACCTTTGATTTTTTATATAATACATTAGAACTACTTAATACATTATACAATTTAGTTGCTTTCATTTTACCATCTTCATAAACTTTTAACATGTATTTTCCTTCTTCATTTATGGTAAATTTTATTATATGTGTTTTTAAATCTGTTTTTGTTATAGAAATAGGGATACTTACATTTTGTATCACCATATCAGTTAATTTTACCAATTCTACATTTACATTTACAACTGGGCTACTGCCTATATAAACTTCTACTATTTCTTGTTCTATCTGTTTTGTTTCCATATTTTTTTTATTTTTATTTAAAATCCTCTGAAATATCTGCTAAAAATAAACCTATTGTATCATACAATACTATAACAGGTATAAAACATAAAGTTCTTGCAACACGTTTTTCTGTCTCATCTAAATAAAAACTATTAAAGAAAAATATATCATTTGGATGAGAATCACCATAATAAGTTGCATTATCTACATATTTTTCAAATTCATTATCCAATAATTTAATTAAATCATCAAAACTTTTTAAACCAAAAAAAGATTGCAAATTATCTGCAAAAAAATCTACATGTTTTCTAAATTTTTCTGAATCAAATACACTTAACATTGTATCTGCTATATATTGATCTACTGGTACAGTTCCTGATTCTCTTCCATGATCTTCAAGTAGATTCAAAAAATATTTTATTAAATCTTTACCTATTATACTAATTTGCATTGTATTCATTATATCATCTAACTCTTCAATAAGAGATACTATATTTGGAACTGGAACTTCAATACGTGAAAAATAATTATAAAATACAGGTTTCAAAATCCCAAAGTTATTAGATTTTCTATGAAAATTTTTATATTTATCTTGCATTTCATTAAAAATTATATTTTCTAAATACATACAACATCATCCTATTCTTTTTTTATTTATAGCAAAAATTAAAAATAAATTTAATCATAAGAAGCAAAAGGGTTTTGATAAACTGCTGTGAATTTATATTCTTCTACATCACCATCAGAAGCATTTACTACTACTAAATAATTTCCACCAATCATAACATTATATTCTAAAACATAAATACCTTTTTCTTCATCTAATTCATGCATTGGAAACTCTTCTTTTACACCATCAGGTCTATATATTTTTACTATAACATTTAAACCACTTTTTCTACCATTAGCTTTATAAAAAATTTTATATGGTCTGTATAATACAGCTATCATTCCACACCTCTTTCTTTTTATTATAGCATTTTTTAACAAAATTTAGGCAATTTGGAGTTACTCTTTATTGTAAGTATATATGCAATTCATCTCCATCTTAAAGAAAGTGGAGTCTTCTTGCTGAATTTTTGATAAAATCAATTCAGGCTTGTTAGTTTGCTATTAATCTTTACATTGTTTTTTAATAAAGAGGTTTTACTGAAATCTATTTCATGTTTTATAATACTATCAAATTCACATTGCAAATCTTTTATTTTATTTTTCATTCTTGTATATTCCATTAGTTCTCCAAAATTCATTTTTTTGTCTACTCTTTCTTTAAAGAAATCAGCATAATGCAATTCATCTTTGTTTACCCATTCTACATCTCTATTGGCAAGTGTAACAATTAAAGAACTATGATTGAAATTTTTAATGAAATCATATAATTTCTTGTATAAATCTCCATATTTCATTTTATATGCCATATTTGTCTTTGCAATAATTAAATTATTTTTAGAAAAATTGTAAATTTCATTATACCACATCTTTACCAAATGTGCTATGATCTTTAAATTCTCATTATTGTTACTTTTGTTGTTTTTATTATTTTTTGTCATATTAGGTAATTATATAAAAAATTCTGAGAATAATTCTGTGAAATGTGTATTTTTTTAAGAAAAACAAAAATTTTTCACCAATATAATATCAATTTTCACATTTTTTGATATGGAAGGGTGGTATAATTTATTATTAATTATTCATGAGATCAATAATGTGATCTAATAAAATGTGATAATGTATAAATTCTTCTCTTGAAATTCCATTTTTATTCAAAAATGTATCTATATTTGATTTTACATTCTCTTTTATTCTATCGATTAAAATTTCTTCTTTTATCTTTTCTATATCCAGATGATCTTTATTTAGTAATAAATTTTCTATATCAATATCTAAAATTCTGTTTAATTCTTTTGTTGAAATTAGTTCACTAATTTTATTCACAAAAAAAGTATATGATATATGAATATAAACAAAACGGTTCATTTTTTGATTGTATTTTTCATAATCAAATTCATTAAGGCTTTTAAAGAGAATTCTGAAATCTTTTTTAACGTTTTTCTTTTTTTCCATATACTTTATTACATTTTTTAGTATTATATACACTAAAATCAAGTATTTTTACAAGTTAAAATAACAAAATCTGATTTTCATTATAGTTTCCATCTTCTTTTATTTTTATTTCTTTGCTTAATATTTTATTAGTTATACTTTTAAATTCACTTATGCCAATTGTAAAAAAATTATTCTTTTTATGATTTTCCCATTTGTACTCTAAAAGTAATTTTATTATTTTATTTCTTAAATTCTTATATTCAGGTTTTATGGATATAATATAATAATTTGGTTTTAACAAATGCTCTTGTTCTGGCAATTTCAATATTAATTTTTTTCTATTAGGATGACCTATATTTTTAAAAGCAAAATCATAACTATTAATAGAATTTTTTCTTTTATTGTATTCATAAAAAAAACGTTTTATAGCAATATGATTCTCTAATCTACTACTTTGAATACATTTGTATATTTTTCTAAAATAATAAGATTCTATTTTTTTTGATTTATAGTAAGGTATATTTTCATAAAGATTTAAACATACAGATACTTCTTTTTGATTCGTAACATCTTTATTAATTATATCAAATGATAATTTACCCAGTTTTTCAGAATGTAGTAATTTAAGATTATGATATTCTTTATTGTAAGAACTCTCTGGTAATATGAATAATATATATTTCCCTACTTTTTTTGCTTTACTTAAAAATTTTAAAAAAAAACCCCAATCTATATTCTCACTTTTATTTATATGAGTATAAGGTGGATTTCCTATAAATAATATTCTATCTTTTTCATTAAAAATCTTGTTATAATATATTCTATAATCTGGCAATAATGCTTTAAAAACATTTGATTTTAAAAAATCATCTTGTATAAAAACAAAATTTTTATATTTGAACTCATTTTTATTTATAAAGTCATTTATATCTATACCTATATAAAATTTCTCTGGATAAAGTTTTATAAACTCTTTTATAAATCTACCATCTCCGCAGGAAGGTTCAATTATAATATCTATATCATCTAAATTAATTTTACTTTTTAAAATATCAATACAATAGTGTATAACTTCTAATGGTGTAAAATATGCATCGTAATTATATTCTTTAAATCTCTTATATCTTTTTTTTGCTTGGATATAATCATTATTCATTTTTTAGAACAAAAAAATTATTTATAATCTTTTAAGCAATATCAAATCAAATAACTGATCCTCCAAATTCCCTATTATGGCTAAAACGTATAATTGATTTTTCAGTTTCCATCATGGATATTATTTGGATTTATTTTTTTCTATTTCATTTTGAACCTCTCCATCTTATAGAAGATGGAGATTCGTTAAGTATATATGCGATTCATCTCTACCTTAAAGAAGGCTGAATTTTTGATAAATATTTTTTATTTTCATTGTATAATTTTCGGGCAAAATACTTTTATTGTAAAGTATTTTTTAATCCGCTAAACCAGAAAACTC
>Ga0209691_1000232_pt1 | contig 40675 bp, 42 predicted proteins | sample YNPMSBMetaG_FD_187120 | JGI IMG/M metagenome (GOLD analysis project Ga0209691, IMG submission 187120) | Anoxygenic and chlorotrophic microbial mat microbial communities from Yellowstone National Park, USA - YNP MS-B MetaG (SPAdes) (version 2) ... | reverse complement strand
ACAACGAAAAAAGAGAAGTATGGAAGGCGCAATGCACAATGCCTGCAAGCTATTCTTGCGGCTTGAATCGCACCAGCGGGAGATTGAGCTTTTCACCGCCATACTTGATGGCATCGTTCCAGACCAAGACAACCTGTTCGGACTTTGGTAAGCGTGCTTGCGGTAGATAATCGGATGGGATGACCGCTGAAGAATCTCCAAAGTCAGCTACAAATGACACAAAGCACTTTTCTCCTTGACCTGGCGGAATCTCAAAATAGCTTTGCTTGACTTTCACATTGATTTTGTTTTTTTCAACAAACTCATTGAACTCTGTATAGAGGTAGTTAGTAGAAATAAACTGCAATTTGCGCGGGTTAAACTCTATTTTTTTTGTGCCTTTATTTTCAATCTCGATTTGTATGAGCGACTGCACGGCTTCAAGGCGAACACGGTCTCCACGCAAACTGGGCCCAATAAGCTTGTATGTGCCGCTGATGGCAATGCCGACATTGCTTTGCACATCCTTGTAAAGTAGCCTCGGCGTGGTGCCTGCTTCATTGACAATCACATATGCTTGCTGTGTCGATTCGCAGCTCCATATACCCAGCGAGAGCAAGAGTAGCGTAAGCAAACGAAGTTTCATAGTCCTGACATGCGTGTTTAGTTTATGTTGGTACAGCCGTGCTCTTGTTTGTTTTGCTTATGAAAAGGGTTAGCGTAAAAATACGATATTTTTTGAAATAACATTGCTGCGCCGTTCGGCGCGGTCTATGGCTTGATATTCAAAGGTGCGCACGGCAGGGGTGTTGGTCGAGGGCACTTGTAAGGTGGCAGTAAAGATGCCATCGCCTGCGGTTTGGTCGCCACTTAGTCCGTTGCGGTCGCCATCATCAAGCAGTCGAAATGTGATAGCTCGATTATCGGTGCGTGTTGCCAAGACTTCTCGAATGAAGCTGACGCCATTGGGGTGCGTGGCTCTTGCCGTGATTTGAATAATCCTCGTGCCTGTTTCAGGAATGCGCACCGTATCGGGCGCATCGACGCTGAGCAAGACTGGGGCGCTGGCTCTGGAATCACTAATGCGAATGCTCTGACGCGCATCACCACCACTTTGCCCAAACACATCAAAGGGAATCACGACAAGCGTAAATGTACCCACACTTGAGCGCGTCAGCCGTGCGTCTAAATCTCCTGCATACTGCGCACTGACCATATTGCCTGCGCGCGGACGTAGCTCTGCTGTCGCCACAGGTTCAGTGCCAGTTGGGGGCATCAGCATGGCACGCACATTGCGAATTGCCGTGTTGCGAAATTGAACCGTTGTCTCCACGCGAAAACGCACGCTGGCTTGTCCATTAGCTTCAAAGCGTACCGTGTCCAAATCAATTTGTGAGGGCTGAACGCTCAAAAATGAGACCGTTGGCGGTTCATCTTGCACCTCGAGTGTATTGGCGCTATCGCTACAGGCCAGATTTACACTTATGGCAATTGTACTGCACACCACAGCAATGATGCGGCATTTGACGCCTTGCCAGATGTGCTGATAAGACGATTTAGCAGGCGGCATGTTTTCCATCTTCATCATCCAAAAGTGATTTCAAAATTGTTTGATGCACAGCTTTTGAGCTGAGCATGAGCCGATGCGCTACGACATTGAATGCGACATTTTTCGCAATTTTCCATATCGAATTTTTTGCAGGCACAATCATCAAATCTAATGGTGTCCAGAGCGAAAGTGGCTTTAATGGCAAAAGTTGCTGTTCATCTTCACTTAGCTCTTGAAGCAAAGGACTATTGGGTCGCAGTTCTTGCGCGCCTTTGCCACTTGCCAGATATGCCAAAGCCGAGCCACGGTGTGGACTGGAAATCGTGACCACACGCTTTACATGGCGATAGCCTCCAAGGTTTTGCAAATAGTAGCGTGCCACAATCCCTCCCATGCTAAAGCCAATCAGCCCTAACCACTCAGTTTCCCTGCGCTCCTGCTCGATAATCCTTCTGACTTGCTCTGCCAGTGTTGCCATTGAGGCACTGCCGTCGTTTGGCACAAGGTCTGGCGCCAGTGTGCGAAAGCCATGTTTGTGCAGCAATTGTTGCAGCGTTGCAAACACTCGTCCGCTATCGAATATGCCGTGCAGCAAAATTACCGTTCGCTGCATGTTTTCGTTGCAATTTTCGTTGAAGCTCTTTGTCAAAACGCTGTGCTATGCAGCTAAAATTTCACACCCAAAGAAATTAGGCTCATGCCGATTGGTGCAAAAGGCTCCAAGACGAAGGCATAATCGAGCACAGCGAAGACCGATTCAATTGGATACTCTATGGAAAATCCAGCCGCTGGCTTTGCTGACTCGAGAAGCGGTAGCCCTTGCACGCCGATGCGGTCTATGCCAATGCGAAATTTCAGCACGCGCACGGGTTGCACCATAGCGCCAAGTCGCAACTGCACTTCAGAGCGGCGCACTTGTTGGCTTTCTACACTTTGGCGCAGTGCACCACCTTCAGTGATGAACACCGCTCGTCGTCCTTCGAGCATAACGGTTAGGAGCTGCACATCAGCCGCCAACACAATGCTGTGCAAGCCAAAGAGATTGTCGCGCTGCCACGCCAGACTGATGCGCACCGACAGTGGCATGGGGTCTGTAGTCGTCGCGCCTTGCAATTCATAGATGGGCGTCGTATCCCATCGGTATTGCGAAAAGAGGTCTGCTACACTGACGGCAAACGATAGCTTAGAGAGCGAATCGAGTGCAAGACGGTAGAGCACGCCTACATCCAGACCGATTGTAAAGGAATTTCGGATTTCTTTGGCAAACGACGCCAAGTAGCCACGCAAGGTGAGTCCTACCGAAAAATCTTCTGTGAATCGATTAGCAAATGAGAGCATGAAGAGATTTTCTGATGTGCGCAGTGTGCCTGTGGACTCGCCATCGCGGTTGCGGGCATCGATGTTATCGACCCCAGCGTTAATCCATGCGGCGCCAATGCCAGCGGTGGGACCGATTTTGCCCAAGAACGACGCAAAGTTCAAGCTACGCTCCCATGGCAGGAAGGTGTATGTGAGTGTGAGGTCGTAGTAATCAGCAAAGCTGACAAGTGCAGGGTTGTAGTAAGGGTGAAGTTCACCTGCGGCGATGACGGCGGCGCCCGCATTTCCCAATCCAACGCCACGTGCCGCAAAGCCCATTCTTGCAAAGGGTGCTGCCGTGCCGCCAATTTGCGCCACACCTTGAGCCGCACTGCCGCAGAGCAACAAAGCAATCAGCGCCAGTTTCATTTCAAATTTGAATGATTAAAATGCTTTACGGGTTGAAGTGTGTTAGCTTTTTTTACAAGCGTCTCTTTTTGGCGTATTATATTCATGCTTAAATTCGAAATCCTTGAGCAGTTCTTAGACAAACGGCTTGTGCTATGAGCAAATTGATTTCCGACTCTAAAATCAATGCGATTCTCTCGCTTCTCGATGATGAAGATGAAACTGTCTTCAAAGCGGCTCGCTCAGAGCTTCTAAACATCTTCCAGTCCAATCATCCTGAATCTGCGCAGATTCTGCAGGTCATGGTGGAAAAAAAGAACACAATGCCTGCTCATCTTGCCCTTCGCATTGAAGAACTCATCGATGACATTCAATTTCAAGTGCTTTCGCCGCAATTTCTGCGCGGGTTTATGGACAATGCCACGCTTGAGACGTATGCCTTTCTTGTCATGCGAATTGGCTACCCAGATGTCAGTTTGGAAAAATATCGTCGAGAACTCCAGCGTCTGGAATCGCTGTTGCGGCTCGAGTACTTTACTTCTACGATGAGCGACATCGACAAAATTTTCATGATGAGCGTGATTTTATTTGAAAAAGAAGGCTATCGTGGCAACTCGGCGGGCTACTATGAGCCTGACAACAGCTATCTCAATCGCGTCATTGACCGTAAACTTGGCATTCCTATTTCGCTGGGCACCATCTACCTCATTCTTGCCGAGCGATTCCACCTGCCCATCTATGGCGTCAATATGCCCGGACATTTTTTGCTCAAATACGAAACGCCCGGCGGCGAAGAACGCTTCATTGACCCATTTAATCAAGGACGAATTTTAGACAAGCAAGATTGCATTCGTTTTCTGCATAATCAAGGCTACAGCATGGTCGACCAGTATTTTGCTAAAGCCTCTGCGTTGGATATTCTGGAACGCACTTTCAAAAACTTACACAATAGCTATCGCGAGTTAGGTCTTCGCCATAAGATGGCTCTAATTGAGCGCTACTTGAACTTGCTTTTGGATTTTCGTGGCGAGCCGCTCCTGCCGCCGAACTTTTTGTCTACTTCCGACGATTTTGAAGAAAACGATGCATAGCTTTCCAGTAGCATCACGGCACACTTACCGTATCATCTTCCACTTCAGTCCAAGGCTGTTCTTTTTCCTTTTCTTTGTCGTTTGTGGACACAACAAGGTCAACTGGTTTTCCTAAAGGTGCCAGTTCGCCCTGCTTTGGCGATTGTGCAATTACAGTATTAGGCACTAGTGAAGTAGAATACCGATACTGCACACGCCCTATAGTAAAGCCTGCGGTTACAATCATGGCTTCTGCTTCGCTAAGCGTTTTCTGCAACACATCAGGCAAAACACCTTGCAATTTGCCATCTTGCAGTGGCAATCTGCCTACCTTGAAACTCACCACGGTCTCCACACCGACATTTGTGCCCGGCGCAATGCTCTGCGAGAGAATTACTCCATCTTCTTCTTTTTTTGTAGTGGTAACTTCCTCGACCTTTCCCAAGCGCAGGTTCAGCCGCTCTAAGGTCAGTTTTGCATCAGTTATGGTTCTGCCTTTGAAATCAGGAAGCGGTACACTTTCGCGCTGTGCCGTGTTGATTGAAAGATAAACACTTCGTCCTTGCTTCACTTTGGATTGCGGTAAGGGATTTTGTGAGAGCACAGTGCCCAGTTTTTTCTTTGGGTCGTAGATTTCGTAGCCGCGTTTTGCCACAAGCCCGAGCTCTCTTAGTTGCTGCTCTGCTTCCTCGAACGACTTGCCGCTGACATCTGGCACAACTACCACTTTTCCACCCCTTACATAGAGCGGCATGACCACTTTATCCAGCAAAAGAAACAAGACCATCAATGTTGCAAACAGCAAGTATAGCTTTATGGCAAAGGGTGAGCGCAGTGCAGAGAATGTTTTTTCAAGCATTGAACTTGTCAAATGTTTCATATTGCCGCTTTTTGAAATGTTAAGGCATCACGGCAGGCTGTGCCATAGCTTTACAACTTTGGGGCAAAGTTAAGGGCGCAGGAGTCAAGAAACCAAAGCCAGTCTTCTTTGCAGTGGTCGTACTTGACCTTTCGCTCAGTCAAAGCTTTTTATCAGCCAAAGCGCCATCGCTTCTTTTGCAGTTGATGCAAAGTTTGCTACATTTGCGCCAAATTTAGCTTATCAATCGCCTATGTTTGAAACTGAATTTGAGCGCATCAAGGCGCTCGATGAGCGACTTCGTTCGCTCCGGAGGTTTCTTTGATATTGATACGCGCCTTGAGAAAATCGCACAACTGGAAGCTCAAACTGCAACCGACACGTTTTGGAAAGATAATATCGCCGCACAAAAGGTTCTCAAAGAAATTTCAGAGCATAAGTCTTGGACCGAGCCCATTTTACAGCTCGAATCTGCTCTGCGCTCTGAAGCAGAGTCGCTTGAAATTGCCGCTGCACTCAAAGAAGAAAGCTATCAGTCACAAGCCCAACAGCATCTTGCCAAGCTCGAATCTGACATTCGCGCTTTAGAACTACGCAACATGCTGTCGGGCGAAGATGACAAGCGCAACGCTATTTTGACCATTCATGCTGGAGCTGGTGGCACCGAGGCTCAAGACTGGGCTGAGATGCTCTATCGCATGTATATGCGCTGGGCTGAACGGCGCGGTTACAAGGTCTATACCGATGACTACCAAGAAGGTGAAGGTGCTGGCATCAAAACTGCAACACTGGAAATTATTGGCGATTACGCCTATGGCTATCTCAAAGCTGAAAATGGTGTGCATCGTCTGGTGCGCGTTTCACCATTTGATGCAAACGCTCGCCGACACACTTCCTTTGCTAGTGTCTTCGCCTACCCTGAAGCTCCAGAAGATGCTCCAATAGAAATTCGCCGTGAGGACTTGCAGATCGATACATTCCGCAGTGGCGGCAAAGGCGGACAGAATGTCAACAAAGTTGAAACCGCTGTTCGCATCACACATTTGCCTACGGGAATCGTTGTTACTTGCCAGCAAGAACGCTCGCAGCTGCAAAATCGCGAGCGCGCCCTGAAAATGCTCAAATCGCGCCTCTATCAGCTCAAGCGAGAAGAAGAAGAAGCCAAACGCCGTGAATTAGAAGGCAAGAAAAAAAAGATTGAATGGGGGTCACAAATCCGTAGCTACGTCTTCGACGACCGCCGCATCAAAGACCACCGCACCAATTACGAACGCTACGACATTGAAAACGTCATGGATGGCGACATTGACGACTTCATTGAACGGTACTTGATGGAATTTGGCGATTAATTTTTTGCGGATTTGTCGTAAGTTTACACCAACACTTGCACCGGTAGCTCAATTGGATAGAGCACCAGACTTCGACTCTGGCGGTTGGAGGTTCGAGTCCTCTCCGGTGTACGGGTTTCTTTATGTGCCTTACTTGTTCCCTCGCCTCGCATTTTTGCTGCGTGGTGAAAGCTCCCGCTTGCTGGTCGCGTCCCTGCTATCTGGCTATAAGCTAACTATGTTTGTATGACACCGGGATTGAAAGGCGGAATGTGTGGATTTTCGTTGACGAGCTCGAGGCAGTAGGCAACGATGTTGCGCGTCTCTCTTGGGTCAATGATGTCGTCTATCCACAGCCGTGCTGCCGCATACAGCGGATTCATTTGCATGTTGTATTGCTCTACAATTTCTTTCAAAAACTTTTCTTTTTCTTCCTGACTGATTGTTCGCCCTTCTTTTTCGAGCTGGCTAAGTTTAATCGATAGCAAAGTCTCTGAGGCTTGTTTGCCACCCATTACGGCAATTTGTGCCGTGGGCCATGCAAAGATAAAGCGTGGGTCATACGCCTTGCCACACATGGCATAATTGCCTGCTCCAAAACTATTGCCCATGATGATTGTAATTTTTGGCACTACAGAATTTGAAACCGCATTCACCATCTTCGCTCCATCTTTGATAATGCCGCCATGCTCAGCACGACTGCCTACCATAAAGCCCGTGACATCTTGCAAAAAGAGCAATGGAATTTTGCGCTGGTTACAATTCATGATAAAGCGCGCGGCTTTGTCAGCACTGTCGGAATAAATCACGCCCCCGATTTGAACCTCGCCTTTTGCATTTTTCACCATGAGCCGCTGATTTGCCACAATTCCCACTGCCCAACCATCAAGGCGAGCATAGCCACAGATAATCGTCTTACCATAGTTTTCCTTGTAAGGCACAAAAGAGTCGGCATCAACGATGCGCTCAATAATCGGCATGACATCGTATGGCTTCGTGTGGTCTTCTGGCACGAGCCCCAAGATTTCTGAGGGTGGGTATTTTGGCTTGCGCGGCTCGATGCGATTAAATCCAGCTTTCGGTTTTTCAGCAAAATGTGAGACAAGCTCACGAATGCGCTGCAAACAGGCTTCATCATTGGGCATTTTATGGTCAATGTTGCCAGAAATAGATGTCTGCGTCGTTGCACCGCCTAAGGTCTCGTTATCGATTACCTCCCCGATAGCGGCTTTGACCAAGTGTGCACCAGCCAAAAACACACTGCCTGTTCCCTCCACAATCAGCGACTCATCGCACATCAGGGGCAAATATGCTCCGCCTGCCACACAGGGTCCCATAACAGCAGCAATTTGTGGAATTCCCATTGCACTCATCACGGCATTGTTCCTAAACTGTCGTCCGAAGTGCTCTTTGTCAGGGAACACTTCATCTTGCATGGGCAAATACACCCCTGCTGAATCGACCAGATAAATCACAGGCAAGTAATTGTCCATGGCGATTTCTTGCGCTCGGACATTTTTTTTGGCAGTCATCGGAAACCATGCCCCAGCCTTGACAGTAGCATCATTTGCGACAATTACACAGTTGCGTCCCTTGACTTTGCCAATACCCACAATCACCCCTGCGGCAGGACAACCACCCTCGGCTTGATACATCTCATGCGCTGCAAACAGACCAATCTCTAAAAATGGTGACCCTTCATCCAACAGCAGTTTGATGCGCTCTCGTGCAGGTAATTTGCCCTTGGCACGGTGCTTTTCCATTGCTGCCTTGCCGCCGCCTTGCTTGATTTTCTCAGCAATTGCCGCTATGCGTTGCAACTTAGTTTTGAGATGATCTTCACGCACATAAAATTCAGGGGAATGTTCCAGAGTAAATGATGTCTCAACTGCCATTTTTGAAGTGATTTCTTTGAAGTGATTCCTTTGATTTTGCTAAAAATACAGTTGTGCTGTTGAGCAAATATAGGGCCTTGACTTTTGTTTTTTGCAATTTTCCTGAAATCAGTTATCTTTGACAAAAACTTTCAGCCAACTCATTCAAGTGCGTTCGTATCTCTTTTTCGGCTTTTCTTTTCTTGTTTTGCTTTTCTTCAGCTGCTCGCCTCAGAAGCCAGTCCGCTATCTTTCTCGTTCGGTACCTACGCTGCCGCTTACGCTCAAAGCTGTTTTGCCAATTGAATCCACTGCCGGCGACCTTGAACTCTCTGGGCTAGCGTTGCATCAGAATACACTCTACGGCGTTTGCGACGACCACGGCGATATGATTTTCAAACTAACCCTTTATTCCGATAAAGTGCTTGCAGAGCCGTTTTTGCGTTTCGACCCGCCTTCGCTTCGTCCCGATTTCGAGGGCTTAGCTTGCGATAGTGCTGGCAATTTCTACATCATTAGTGAGTCAGAGTGCCGCATTTTTTTTGTCAGTCATGATGGCAAAGTTACCAAGTGGCTTATGCCCAGCCTTGAAGAGCAAGGTAAGGCGGCTGGATTATTTCAGCGCTTTAATGCCTACCCCGAAGGTCTTGCCCTGATTTCGCCCACGCATTTTTTCATTGCTGCTGAACACTCACCGCGTGGCTTGATTGACCTCAAACTTGACCCGCCTCCACACACCCGGTTTTATGTTTGTGATTACACTGCCATTCCTTTGCGCGGCAAACGTGTGCCCGACTTTGCCGATTTGTATTATGAAAGCGGTCGCCTGTTTGCCCTGGCACGCAACGCTGAAGCCGTCGTTGAGCTTTCTATTGAACAAGATAGTGTGTTTGAAAAAACATGCTGGTCGTATCAGCAGGCAGTCGCTCACGATAGCTTACGCTACGGAGAAATGCGCTTCGGTTTGGCAGAAGGGCTGACCATGGATAGCACTTCCATCTACATTGTCTATGACACGAATGGCGAAGTGCGTAACCTTTCCTCAGGCGACCGACGTCCGCTTCTCTTCATCTTTGATAGACCTCGCTGACACTTCTTTTGCAAGAAACATGAGTCTTGATTTATTTTTGAAAAACTTCTTTCAAAACTATTCGTGCGCATCCTTGGCGTTGATCCGGGTTCACTGACTACAGGGTACGGAGTCATTGAAGCAGAGCAGGAGAAACTCTCTGCCCTAACCTTTGGTACGGTTCATACTGATGCGCAATGTGCGTTTGCGTCTCGTCTCAAAAAAATTTATGATGAACTTCACACTCTAATTGAACGCTATCGCCCTGAACGTTTATCCTTAGAGACGGCTTTTCATGGCAAAAACGCCCAATCAGCTTTGAAGCTGGGGCAGGTGCGTGGCGCAGTGATGGTGCTGGCACTTAACTTCGGGTTAGAGATTGCGGAGTATTCGCCGCGTGAAGTCAAACAAGCGCTCACGGGCAAGGGCAACGCGGCAAAAGAACAAGTGGCTTTCATGGTCAAAAAACTTCTTCAGCTTTCTGATACGGTCAAGTTTCTTGATGCAACCGATGCGCTGGGACTTGCTCTCTGTGATGCGTTCAAGCACAGCTGCGCAAACTTGCCAACTATACTTCACAGCAGTCGTATACCGACGCGGCAGCATCAGCGTAGTAGTTGGAAAAAATTTATTGACGCTCATCCTCATTTGGTGATTCGCTCATGATGTGGCATCGTCTTGCAAATGCTTCGTCTTGGTCGCACTTGCGCTGGTACCATGGGGTCCTGTTCTTACTTGTGATGAATTTGCTCTCTGGTGGCTGGCTATCCACTCGCTCCTATCTTGACAGCGTTGGGCGACCGCCTTTTATGCCGCCTGATGGAGCATTTGCACCCATTTGGATTGGGATGCAAATCTTGATGGTAATAGCAGGCTTTCAACTTGTTCGGTCTAAGTCGCTATCTCCTTTACTGCTTGGAAGTTATGCCTCACTGTGGGCATTTTTTTCAATGTTCAGCTGGTTCTATTTTGGACTGCATAGCCCAATTTTGGGTTTTTTAACAACTGTAGGCATGTTTGTTGCCAACGCGCTGAACCTATATTTTGGCTTTAAGGCAAGCCAGACAAAGTATGCGCTTTTACTTACACCACTGATGGTCTGGCTTGTTTTAGCATGCTGCATTGCAGGCTGGCAGTTTCTTTACACGCCAGATGAATTCTTTCAGATGGCGCCACTTTGCCATAGAGCTCCCTAATGGCTCTTGGCAAAGTCACTCTGCAGTGATACCCTAAGTTTTGTTACACAAGCGATTTAAAACCATTCTTCAGATACACATGCCTGTACCAATACTTAACATCTTGGTTACTGGCGGCGCCGGTTTCATTGGCTCAAACTTTGTGCGATACATGCTTGCCAAACGCCCCACATATAACATCATCAACTACGATAAGCTCACATATGCTGGGAATTTAGAAAATCTCAAATCTGTGGAGCGCAATCCCAGATATACATTTGTCAAAGGCGACATCTGCGACGCCGATAAACTCAAAGAAACTTTCGAGAAATATCAGGTCAATATCGTCATCAACTTTGCTGCTGAATCGCATGTTGATAGAAGCATTCTCGGGGCGCGAGTGTTCGTTGAAACCAATGTCTTAGGCACACAAACCCTCTTGGAAGTGTCCAAGGAATTCGGCGTAAAGCGCTTCATTCAGATTTCCACCGATGAAGTTTATGGCACGCTGGGCGAGACAGGTTATTTTACAGAAGAGACACCTCTTCGACCTAATTCACCGTACTCGGCAAGCAAAGCCAGCGCTGATTTAATGGTACGCGCCTACATTGAAACCTTCAAGCTACCATGCATCATTACGCGCTGCTCAAACAACTACGGTCCCTACCAATTTCCCGAAAAATTGATTCCCCTTGTTATTGCTAATGCACTGACCGACAAGCCTATTCCTATCTATGGCGATGGCATGCATGTCAGAGATTGGCTATATGTTGAAGACCATTGCAGCGCAATCGATGTAGTTCTGCACAAGGGCAAGGTTGGCGAAATCTATAACATTGGGGGCAGGAATGAATTGCCTAATCTTGAGGTTGTCAAGCGAATTTTGGCTTATCTACAAAAGCCCGAAAGCTTGATTACTTTTGTCAAAGACCGTCCTGGGCACGACCGTCGCTATGCTATTGATTCTTCAAAAATTCAACGCGAGCTTGGCTGGGCACCCAAAGAAACCTTTGACTCAGCTTTGCCCAAAACGATTCAGTGGTATCTCAATAACCGCATGTGGTGGGAACGCATTCTTTCAGGCGATTACCAAAAGTATTACGAAATGCAATACGCCCAACGGTGAAATTGAGCTTACTCATACATACTTCATGCATGATTCTTCACGCTTTCACCGACAAAGCAGTTTAGACTACTCCTTGACTGCATACCTACCAGAGCTTGCACTTCTTCATCGCTCATTTTCATACGCATAGAAACTTCCTTAATTGATGTCCAGCTTTCGAGCAAGTCGGGCAGATACTCTGACGAGCCCACAAAAGTCCACAGGTATGCCACAATAGCGTAAATATCTCCAGTAGTAAACTCATTGAGGTCTATTGAGATATGGAGCACCATCAGAAATACGCCCAGCAATACAAGTCCATTGCGCTAAAGTTCACAGCGCCCCAGTTTGCAATTTTTTGATGTGCTTTTGCAGTGCTCTGAAAATATGACCGAATGAATTCTATGTCCTTAGTTTCAAAGACATCGTAGAGGCTTTCGAAGCGGTCGTGCAATTCTTTTTGGTAGCGAATAACGTGCTTGTTATAAATGCGATTGACAAGCGTAAGCGGCACCACGATAGCAAAACAGGCTACAGAAATTCGCCAATCAAAGAGGTAGAGTGCTACAACTGCCCCAGCAATCGTCAGGCACTGTTCAATAATTTCAGGCAGGCGATGCTGCAAAAAGTCGATATACTCTTTTGAAAGCTGTGCGCGTGCTGCAATTTTTGATGTGGTATGCCCTTGCAATTTTGACAGATACGACACATCAGCTGCAATCTGCACATACATGTTCCAGAAAATTTTTTGGTCAAGGATGCGTCGCACCGCTCCACTGCCGGAATTGAGGGCATAGATGCTAATCCAAATTGCCAGCGCCGTCAACCGCTCTTGTATGCTAGAGGATTCATTGCCACTTACAGTGTTGATAAATGCATCAATCACGGCACCAAATACGCTCGGCTCCACAATCCATGCAAGGTTTTCCACCATTACAAGCAATGTGGTTACAAAAATTCCGCCCTTGAACCGTCTGATGACATCTTTGATTTGCATGACACTTGCTCAATGCAACTGTGTTTGTCAAGTTACATTAACGAGGGGAAGAGCTACCCGCTTGGCATTTATGCCGCTTGTTGCATGTTTAGTTGTAGCTTGCTACTGTTGCACGCAGCCTATAAAGTATGCGCCTTAGGCTGGGATTTTTTTCCTTCCACCTTCTCGTCCCTCGTCGTAGAGGTAGATAGGTGGCATTTTATCGGTGATGCACTCACGCGTAATCACACAGGTCTTCAGTCCGCGCATAGAGGGCAAATCGAACATGATGTCCAGCATGACATTTTCCAAAATGGCGCGCAGTGCCCGCGCTCCTGTGCCTCGCTTTATAGCTTCATCTACGATAGCATCGAGAGCGTCAGGGTCGAAGATAAGTTCGACATTTTCCATCTCGAAGAGCTTGCGATACTGTTTGGTGATAGCATTTTTTGGCTCTACGAGAATGCTTCTTAGCGCCGCTCTATCGAGTGGTTCCAAGGTTGCAATCACAGGCAACCGACCGATGAACTCTGGAATGAGACCAAACTCTAAGAGGTCTTCAGGGGTAACTTTGCTAAGCAATTCAGGGCTTTCGCGTTCTGCTTTCGTCACAGGTGTTGCTGAAAAGCCCATTGCGGATTTTGAGAGTCGGCGTGCAATAATTCTATCCAATCCTTCAAATGCGCCGCCGCAAATAAAGAGAATGTTCTTCGTGTTGACATTTATCAGATGTTGCTCTGGATGCTTACGCCCGCCTTTTGGCGGTACGCCCGCAATAGTGCCTTCCAAAATTTTCAGTAAGGCTTGCTGCACGCCTTCACCTGAGACATCACGCGTGATGGAGACATTAGCACTTTTGCGCGCAATTTTATCAATCTCGTCGATGTAGACAATACCGCGCTCAGCTCGCTCCAAATTGTAATCTGCCGCTTGCAACAGATGCGCTAAAATGCTCTCGACATCATCGCCTACATAGCCAGCTTCTGTCAGAGTTGTGGCATCGGCAATCGTAAAGGGCACATCAATGATTCTTGCCAGTGTTTGTGCCAACAAGGTTTTGCCTGTACCTGTAGGTCCAATTAGCAAAATGTTACTCTTTTCCAGCACCACATCGCTGTCGTCAAAAAGCCAATCCTCCGTTTCAATGCGCTTGTAGTGATTATAGACTGAGACGGCCAACACCTTTTTGGCACGCTCCTGCCCTACTACGAAGCTATCGAGCTCTTGCTTGATGGAAGCCGGCGTGAGCAGTTTAGATTTGCGTGACGCTCGGCGTCGGGCTTGGATAGATGCTAAATCGTTACGAATAATTTCCATAGAACTTTGAATGCAGCGGTCACAGATGTAGGCTTCCTGACCAGCCACCAAACTTGTTACCTCATCACTTGACCTTCCGCAAAAGGAGCAATGCACTGTCAAGTCGTTGTTATTGTCGTTAGTTGGTCGATTTCCGCGTCCCATAGCTTTGTTTTGTTTTTCAACTCTTTTTACGGCTCTACCTTTACAGCTTTTGCCGAGAAAATAATTTTGCTTTTTTCATCATTCAGCGTTTGCTTGAAGTCCAAAAGCGCATTTGCCCCATGCATCGCCGCTTGAGCTTTAAGCTGCAAGAGGGCATAAAATCGCTTGTAGCCATAGTTTTCCGAACTATCTGCCGATGCTGGACTTTCCAGCATAAGGTCTGCAAGCACAACTGCTCCCTCGGGCAATTCATCAAGCAATCTTATACCAGCCACACCAAGTTTTCTGCCCGTCTGCAACTGCTGCATAGGGTCGGCAGTCAAGGTGCTGCCGCTATGCCTTGGACAAGAGCAGGTTATCATGCTCTGCAGCGTCACATTCGATGAGCTTTCAGTCGGCAGCACTGGCACAGGAATCGTTTGCGCATTTGCCAAACTTGCCCCTACAACATAGACCAAGCAACAAAAAACTATCCGTAGCATTCGTGTCGCATGTTTCGGTTTTAATTCTGCCCAGGTAAGGCGGTACCGCTCTGATGCTGAATTACATCTCGGTCGTTTGGCGCTGGCACCACAGAAGTGGCTTCAATCTGATACAGACTGACCACAAATCCATCGATCTTGGTTTCCTGAATATCAAACTTTCCAGTGACGCGAATTGGCGTATAGACATACTCGGTTTTTTTGCCTTTTGCCATTTTGACCATCACGGTCTCATTGGGCTCTGGCGGGACAGAATAACAGCAACCAAAGAAGGGGATTTGCACGAGCATAAACTCGGTTACATCCAGTGCTTCACTCATGGGAATCATATAGCCAGCGATATTGACCTCCTGACCTTTCAATGCCTTAAGCTTTTCAGGCAGCGGGTAGCGGTCTCGTTTGCTATAGCGATATTCACGTAGGTCATTGAATGTGATGCGCACGCCCCCAGACTGCATGGGCGCTGCTGCAGTTTGAATGTACTCCTCCGTTTCCAACTTCGCCTGCGCTTTGCGCTCCTGTCGCAATTTGTAGAGTGCTTCTTGAAAAGCAACCTTCTTTGTAGTATTTGCCGTCACCATCATGTTGGTCAAAATCAGACCAGCACCGATGACCAAAATCGCTACGATTTTTTTCATTTTTTGAGTGTTCAAATTCATGTTACCCTTGTTAATCGGTTTAACTGATTGGGCTCAAATTTCTTGCCACATCTGTTCGATACGCATTGATGGCTGGGATGATTCCGACCAGTGCCCCAACCGCACCGACCGCTAAAATTAGAGCCATTTCCCCTGAATTAAAAATCGGCACGGAAAGTTCTACGCCCGTGCGCTCCAATACCACACCTTTGAGTAATAACAGAAGTATTTTGCTCAACACCACTCCACCGACTGCACCCAACAGCGCAATGAGCATTGCTTCCAGTGTAATCATCCCAAAAATTCGTGTCCGATGCGCCCCCAGCGCCCGCATGATGGCAATATCCCGACGCCGCTCATTGAGCGAATTGTAAATAGCCACCATTACCCCGATGAGCGCCACCACAATTACCAGCAAAGTGATGAAAAGAAATGCCCAATTGATATTGCCAACAATGTCAAATAAATTTTTGATTTCTCGCGTGGGAATGGCTGCCTGCGCCAGTGGCTCACTGTTGATAATTTTGTAGAGCTGCAAGGCAAAAATCGGCGCTTTGGTCTTGATAATTATTGCCGTAACATCTCCCTCTGTGGGCACTTTTTTATGCTCATGGTGGTCAGGGTGGTCGTCCCCTTCGTGGTGGGGCGTTCCGTCGGAATGTTTTGCTTCGGTAGTTTCCTTGTGCGAGTCATGTTTATGCGCATCGTGTTCTTTGTGCGCCATCTCGTCATGCTTGATGAGTGCGGTTTCGTCATTGCGGTGCGTTCTGCCCTCACTTGCGGCTTTGTTAGCGCTTTTTGGCTGTGCCTCATGATGATGATGTGCTTCGGCTTTCGGTTCAGCACGCACCAGTTGGGTTTCAGTTTGGGCGTCTTTTCGGATTTGTGCCTGTTCATCATTTTTCACTTCGGGCTGTTCGTGCTCGCGCCCCTCTTCATGAATTGCCCATACGGTTGGCAAAGAGATGTAGATGACCTTGTCGCTGACCGTGTAGGTTGGTTTAAGAATCCCCACAACGGTCATTGGGTCATGTTCATGCTTCATGGCTACATCTTCAGCAACATCTTGCAAGCCGTGCGTGGCGATAAACTTGTCGCCAATTTTCAGCCCCAGCACCCGCGCCACTTCGCTTCCTAATACAGCGGCATAGAGCTCGCCATCCTTGAACGCCCTTCCTTCCGCCAGCTCAAAGGTCTGATTTGGCTTGTAGTTAAACTTCGTGAAAATCTCCTCCGTGGTGCCAATGATGCGAAAGCCTTTGTAATTGTCACCCAAACCGTAGGGAATCGCATAGCTGACCATCGGATGATTGCGATAGCGCGCATAAACGGCATAAGGGATGTTGCCAACGGGGTCTCCGAGCTGATAGACCGTGTTGAGCACCAACTGTAACGCACTGCCCTTTGCGCCGACAATCATTTCATACCCGACACTGGTTTGATTGAAGTTTTCCTCCACCTGCCGCCGAATTTCTACGGTTGCGCTGATGAGCGCCACGCCCAACGCTACTGAAATCCCCGTGAGCACCACCGACAGCGCGCGTTGAGAGATATTTCTCAGCACCAGTGTAAATGTGTTCATCGTCGTGATATGTTTTCAGATACAGCCAGCCGCTTCAGATGCGACCGCCCGATTTTACTTGAAATCTTGAAAAATTAGCCCGAAAAATTACTTCAAAGTGAGCGAAGAATCTAATGCCACCGCCAGCACCGATACAGCAACGGCTATTTTTGAGAAAGTCTCACATCCTTTCGCTAAATTGCTGACAAACGCAACGCCTTCATGAGTGAGTTTTTCAAAGAACTGCTGATAATTAGCGCAATAAGCCTTGCGATTGCTTTCGTTCAACTTGTCTTTACTGGCCACCCCGGCATTTGGCTTACGCATTTTTTCGCTCGGACTTGGCGGCTTGTTTATTGCGCTTGTGCTCAGCACTCTTTACCCTTTCGGCATGATTTTTGGCTACTTGATAGGCTTTCGGCTTGTGCCCGCTTTGCTCGACCTGACTGCCTTGTTCAAATGGGCGCTTGCCATCATCATGTTTATTCTCTGGACCTTGCTTATGTTTGAACTTTGCTACCGCTGGGCACTTTCTCAAGCGGCGCGCTAACACAAAAATTTATGCTCGTGCGAATCGACCACGTGGCGATTGCTGTTCGCAGCATCGATGCGGCACTTGCAACTTTTTCGCAACTCCTTGGCACCGAGGTTCTCCGCATCACCATTGAAGAACTGCCTCAACATCATGTTCGGGTTGCATTCCTCTCGCTTGGAGAGACGCGCATTGAATTTTTGGAGCCACTTTCGGCACAAAGTCCTGTTGCCAAGTTTTTGGACAAGCACGGCGAAGGGTTGCATCATCTTGCTTTTGCCAGCACCAACCTTGAGCAAGACCTCCACGCTGCCCAAAAGCATGGCTTTCAAGCTCTTTCTGCACCGATGCGTGGTGCTGAACAAGCGCTGGTGAGTTTTCTACATCCAAAAGATTTGCACGGCGTTTTGGTTGAGCTACTCGAGAAAGCAAAGCCTGACTTACCGCCCACAGCTTAGCGACAAGCAACAGGCGGCGCGGCTAATGGGGTCAAGCACGACACAGCGGCTATTTTTCTTGCTCTATTTTTTCTTTGGCTTTCTTCAAACTTTGAAACGCCGCTTCAAAACCTTGACGGACACTTCCCCACGCTTCTTCACTTGCTCCCTTTATGGTTTCCATGCTGGTCTCTAGTGCCTTCTTTTTTTCTTCAAGCTCCTCAATTTGCTTCCTGATGATTTCTTTTTTCTCCTCTGCCGCCACTTCTAGTGCCCGCTTGAGCGAGTCTATGTTTTGTGCCGCATTGGTGATTTCATCTGTTGCTTTTTTGACCAGCTCATCTTTTTCCTTTTGCCAGTTCCCTATGCCTTTTGTGAGCTCTTCGGCTTTGCGCTTTATCTGCTCGGTTTTCTCCATGAGCTTATCAGGCACTGGCTCTTCCTTTCTAATCCAAACGAAGTAGATGAAGAGCCCAATGAAGACAAGAAAAAGGATTTTGATAAAGCCCCTCATAGTTTTGGTTGGAATTAAATGTTCAAAGATTTTTTTCTAAACGTGCCACACTTTCAATGTGGTTGGTGTGTGGAAACATATCAATTGCTTGCACTTCGCACAAGCTATACTTACCGTGCTCACAGAGCAGTTTGGCATCGCGCGCTAGACTTGCGGGGTTGCAACTGACATAGATAATGCGCTTCGGCGCCAGCTTGAGCAGTGTCTTTACAGCATCGGGGTGCATGCCAGCTCGCGGTGGGTCAGTGATAACTACATCTGGCATGCCAAAGGCATTTAGCTCTGGCTCGAGCTTGCCAAAGTCTTTTAAATCAAGTTGATGAAACACACAATTTTGCACGGCATTGCGCGCCGCATTACGCATGGCGTCTCGAACGGCGCTCTCGACAACTTCTATGCCCAAGACCTTTTTGCAATATGGCGAGACAAATATCGCAATTGAGCCTGTGCCGCAGTATAGGTCATAGACTGTGTCGTTTGGCGTCAGTTGCGCCATTTTGAGCACCGTTTCATAGAGCCTTTCAGCTTGCAGAGTATTGGTTTGAAAAAATGAATTGGCTGAAATTTCAAACTGCCACTTCCCTAACTTTTCGGTGATAAAGCCTTTGCCAAAGATGATTTTTTCTTCCTCTCCGATGGAGACGCCGCCTTTGTGCGTCGTAATGTTATTGACCACTGAGACCAGCGCCGTGCCCAGCGCCTGTTGAAGTTCCGCCGCCGCGGCTTGCATCAGCGCTTCCTCATACCACGAGGTAACAAGGTTTACCATCACTTCACCGGTGCGGAAGGCTTTGCGGATTGAAAGGTGTCGCCAAAATCCTTCGTTTGTTCGGGGCGAGTATGGCGCCAGTGTTGAACGCATTGCAAATGCTTTTACTACATTTAGCGCCGTGTTCACTTCTGGTGGGGCAATGTAGCAGAGGTCTATGTCGACCACTTTGTCGTAGCGGTGTGGGGCGTGGAAGCCCAAGGCAAAGTCTGCTGGTTTATTGAGCGGTTGCGTGTGCCGCTCTTCTTCGAGCAGGAATCGCTCATTTGAGAAGGAAAACTCGATTTTATTGCGGTAGTGAAAAATCAGCTCGGCGCCAATCGGCGGGTGCATCGGTATGGCTGTAAAATTGCCGATATGCTCGAGCGCATCTTGAACGTGCTTGACTTTTTGTGCAAGTTGTGCGTCGTAGTTCAAGTGTTGCCATTTGCAACCGCCACAGACTCCGAAGTGTGTGCAACGCGGCGCCGTGCGCTGCGCTGACGGCTGAAGCACCCGTTTGGCTTTGGCTTCCAGATAGTTTTTCTTGACCTTAAGGATTTCAGCTTCCACCACATCGCCGACCGCCAGATAGCCTTGCACGAAGACACAGATGCCATCGCCTAAGCGTGCAAAGCATCTGTCATCTTCTGCACGGTCGGAAATGGTGGCTTCAATCAATTGCCCTCGCTGATACATGTCTCCAAGTTTGCACAAAAATACGCTTGCCAGAATTTGCCCCAAGAAACGATAAGCCCACTTATCATGTTTCCTACTTTAGCTAAGCAACACAAACTTCAACAACTCACATGCTAAGAAAATCACTGATTTTTTCTGCGGTCATCCTGCTGCTTTGCAGCGCATTTGCTTTGGCACAAGAGCCAGCTAAGAGCACGAAAAGTGCATCTAAGCAACAAACCCTCGTTGGCTTTCTGACCGATGTGCAGTGCGGCGAAAGTTTCGAGAGCGACAAGATGGCAGCGGGGCATACCAAAGAGTGCTGCCTGATGCCAGCATGTGCCGCCTCTGGGTTTGGGCTTTACACAAAGAAAAAGCTCATCAAGTTCGATGCCGCTGGCAGTGAAAAAGCCAAAGCATACCTGCAAGCCACAAAGCGAGAAAAGAATTTGAAGGTAAAGGTAAAGGGCGAAATGCAAGGCGATGTCTTTGCGGTGGCCTCAATTGAAGATGCAAAGTAAGTTCCGCCCTGATTGTCGCTTCACCAGATGGCGCGTTTTGCCACGGGTGCTGTGGGCACTTTGTTTGATGTTTGCAACGCAAAGTTTTTGAACCTACCTTTCTACTGAAGTTTTGATGCTCTCGTTTCTGCGAAGGCACAACTTGTATGACGAACTTGTATGTCGAAGGTCAAAACGCGCTATCGCTGTTCGCATTGTGGTGCCATCTCCCTACGCTACAGCGGCAAGTGCTATGAATGCGGCAGCTGGGGCACCATGGTTGAAGAGACTATTGCCGAACCTGAAAAACTCTCCTTGCGCGCCCGTGCTCTGCAGGCTCACTCTACCCCCAGCGCTCTTCCCAAGCGACTTAGCGAGCTTGAAGCCCTGCCAGAAACACGCATTTCAACAGGCATTGAAGAGTTTAACCGTGTTCTGGGCGGCGGCCTGATGCCAGCCTCCGTTGTGCTCATCGGCGGCGAACCGGGCATTGGCAAATCGACCTTGATGCTACAAATTGCGCCCAGCATGCCTGAGCGCACCATTCTGTATGTCTCTGCCGAAGAATCGGTGCATCAAATCAAAAGTCGTGCGGAACGCATGGGACTTGGCGGCGACAATCTCTTCCTGCTCTCTGAAACTCAATTGGAGCTTATTCTCGAGAGCATCTCTTCCATGAAGCCTGATATTATCGTCATTGATTCTATTCAGACGATTTTTTCCAACTTGTTTGAAAGTTCTCCGGGCAGTGTTAGCCAAGTGCGTGAGTGCACCTCGCGCCTGATGCATGTCTGCAAACGCCTTGGCGCCAGCGCCTTCATCATTGGGCACATCACCAAAGATGGGGCAATTGCAGGACCCAAAGTGCTGGAACATATCGTCGATACCGTCTTGCAATTTGAGGGCGAGAGCAATTATCACTACCGCATTTTGCGTGCGCTCAAAAATCGCTTTGGCTCCACGAACGAAATCGGCGTCTTCGAGATGACGCAGGAAGGGCTACGTGAAGTTCAAAATCCTTCTGAACTTTTTTTGAGAGAGCGTAGCTTTGGTGTCTCTGGCTCATGTGTTACGGCCTCAATTGAAGGCACTCGTCCTATTTTGGTTGAAGTGCAAGCGCTGGTTTCAAAAACCAACTATGCGGCGCCGCAGCGCGTCAGTAGCGGTTTCGACATTCGTCGTTTGGCTTTGTTACTTGCCGTGTTGGAAAAACGTGTCGGGTTAGCGACGTGGTCGCATGATGTCTTTCTCAACATCGCTGGCGGAATGCGCCTTACAGAACCTGCCGCTGACCTTGCTGTCGCACTCGCCATCGTCTCCAGCTTGCGTGATATTCCCGCCGATTCAAATACCGTGGTTATCGGTGAAATTGGGCTTTCAGGCGAACTGCGTGCCGTCTCTCACTTGGAAAGACGACTGATGGAAGCCAAAAAACTTGGGTTTGAGCGCGCCCTTGTGCCCAAAATCTCTCACGAAAATGGGAAACTGTTAGAAAAAAATTTTGGCATGGACATTCAACCTTGTGCCTCTCTTCATGCCGCACTCAACGCCTTCTTTGCTTGAGACTGCCCACAAGCGTCTCCTTCCAACTCACACTTCTCATCGTCTTTGCCCTGCTTAGCCTTGTGCTCGGTTTCACTTGCTTTTTTTCAACATTTTTTTTAGCTTCCTGCCGTGCCCTCTTCTCCGAAGTTGTCAACTGTAGTAAAAGGAGTATAGCTATGGACCTGCACGCTGTTCGTTCCGAAATCTGCTCCCTCATCCATGAACTCTGGCTTCTCAAGGGATACGGCTCAGATTTTTCCTCGCAACTGAAAAAGCATCAGATGATTTTTGTTGTCGAGCAAGTCTCTGATGAAGCCTATCTGCATCAGCTCTTGCTCTCGCTTCGCAGACAAAAAGAAGAAATTTTGCTACGCCGCACAGGTGTCGCAAGTGCTTAGTGGGCGTAGGAGCGCTCGGCGCCACACCAGCGAGCTCGGACAGTTTGGGTCGGCGCCATAAGTTTGCATCACCTGCAACCGCTTGAAGGCGTGTAGCGGCACTGGAATGGTTTTCTCTTCATGCTCACGGCGTTTCTTCTGTATATTCGCAAAAATTTGTAGCCATGAGCATCATCATTCGCAATGCACGTCTTATCAATCCTGCCGACTCGCTGGACAAAATTGGTTCGGTTCAAGTTTCTGAAGATGGTATTCTGGAGCACATCTGGTTCTCTGATGCGCCGCCGATTTTGGCTGACCTTCTCACCTCGTCGCACACGGTTATTGATTTTTCGGATGGCATTTTGGCGTCGGGTTTGTTTGACATGCACTGCCATTTTCGCGAGCCCGGATTTGAGTATAAAGAGACCATAGAGACTGGCGTTCGCTCGGCGCTGGCGGGTGGGTACACAGGCGTGGCGGTGATGCCTAACACTGAACCGCCAATTGACAATGCCGCTCTGGTCGCCTTCGTTCGTGAGCGTGCGGCTCGCTTGCCGATTGACCTTGAGGTGATTGGTGCCATCACGGTTGGACGAAAGGGCGAGCGCATTGCGCCATTTGGCGAACTTGCCGCCGCTGGGGTCAAAGCGCTCTCTGACGATGGAGCGCCCGTGATGAATTCACGTGTCATGCGTCTGGCATTTGAGTATGCTTCTCAATTCAATCTGCTGCTTATTCAGCACTGTGAAGACACGGCACTTTCTTTCGGCGGCGTGATGAACGAAAGTGTGTATTCATCGCTTCTGGGGCTACGCGGCATTCCTTCCATTTCGGAATCGATTGTGCTCTCGCGTGATTTAAGTCTGCTGCGTTACCTGTTGCAATCTAAGCAAGGCGCATTGCCGCATCCGCCGCGCTACCACGTGGCTCACATCAGCACGAAAGAAGCAGTCGAACTCGTGCGTGCCGCCAAGCGTGAAGGATTGCCTGTTACCGCTGAAGTGACCCCGCATCACTTTACGCTGACCGATAAGGATGTCTTTGAGTCGGGCTATGATGGCAACCTGCGCATGAATCCGCCACTTCGCAGCGAGCAGGACCGCGCCGCCATCATAGAAGCCATTGCAGACGGCACCATTGATGCCATCGCCACCGACCATGCCCCGCACGCTTGTCACGAAAAAGATTGCGGCATTTCACACGCGGCGTTCGGTATCGTGGGACTTGAAACGGCTGTGGGACTTACTTTCAAGCAGCTTGTTCATACTGGCTACATCTCTGCCTACCGCGCCGTTGAACTGCTTTCAACCAATCCGCGCCGCATTTTGAACTTGCCTCCCATTCACTTTGAGATAGGCAAACCGCTCAACGCCACGCTCATTGCACCCGACTTAGAGTGGATGGTCGATACCACACAATTTGCATCAAAATCTCGTAATTCACCGTTTCAGAACTACATCTTACGCGGCAAATCGGTTGGAATTATTCACAAAGGCAAACTAATTTTGCCACAAACAACACTTTGATGACAATGTCTAAGATGAATAGCTCTGCATCTGCGAAGTATGCGACGCTTTTGCGGCAAAATGACTTTAAGGTCACCATGCAGCGCATCCGTATTTTGGAAATTCTTGACCGCTCAAAGACGCCGCTTACTGCTGCCGAAGTTCATGCACACCTTTCTCGCTATGGCATTGACCTTGCTACCGTTTATCGCGTGCTCAATAAACTTGCAGATGCAGGCGTGGTGTCGCGTGTAGAGTTAGGCGATGAATTTACGCGCTTTGAATTTGCTCGTCCTCCTGCGCATCATCATCACATTGTGTGCATAGATTGCGGCACAGTCAAGGAAATTGAACTATGCAATTTGGATTCGCTTGTTGGTGATATTTCACGCTCTACAGGCTTTACGCATATTGAGCATCAAGTTGTCTTTCGCGGTTATTGTGCTTCTTGCTCGGCGCATCACAAAGAGTAAGCTCCCTGCCTGTGAAGCCTTCCATTGTTATTGGCACGCGTTCCAGTCCGCTTGCACTTTGGCAAACTGAATTTGTTCGGTCTGCTTTGCTGCGTCAGTTTCCGCATCTACGGTTTGAGATTCGCACCATTAAAACAAAGGGCGACAAAATTTTGGATTCGCCGCTGTCGAAAATTGGCGATAAAGGACTTTTCACACGCGAAATTGAGCAGGCTTTGCTTGCTGGCGAGATTGACCTTGCAGTGCATAGCCTGAAAGACTTGCCGACACAAGTTCCTGAGGGCTTAATGATTGCTGCCATCACCGCACGAGAGGATACACGCGATGTGCTGATTTCCAACGATGGCTATACGCTCCGCACACTGCCAGTTGGGGCACGCATTGCCACAGGTAGCTTGCGTCGACGTGCGCAGCTTTTGGCACTGCGTCCCGATTTAGAGACTTGCGACATGCGTGGCAACCTCCACACGCGCTTCAAAAAGTTTGATGAGCGCCATGCTCTCTCACACGAACACCCAGAGCATTTAGATGGCATGCTCCTTGCCTTTGCTGGCGTGCATCGACTTGGATTAGACGAGCGTATCTCACAAGTGATTTCTCACGACGAGATTTTGCCTGCGGTTGGGCAAGGTGCATTAGCGATTGAAATACGCATTGATGACGATGCCATGCGTGCACTGGTTGCATCGCTGAACGACCCAGACACTGAACTTTGCACCAAAGCCGAGCGTAGCCTGCTACGACACTTGGAGGGCGGTTGCCAAATTCCCATCGGCGCATACGCCTCACTGATTGACGAGCATCTTACACTTTCGGCATTTATCGGCACGGTCGATGGCAAGCGTTATCTTCGCAGTAGCCTATCTTGCATTCTTGCTGGTGACTTTCCTGCCCGACTCAAGCGTGCCGAGCAACTTGGTATGGAGTTAGGAGAGACGCTTCTTGCCAATGGCGGTCGTGATATCCTCTCCAGTATTCGCTCTTAGTGTTCTGCACCGAGCATTATCTTGACCTACGCTGCTTATGGCAGTGTTCAAACCGAGCCCTGCATCTGACGCAATTTTGTCAGCAGATTTCTTTCCACGCCCTTTGATGCAATTTTACAGATTTCGAGGATGCTGTCGTCAGCAAGCCGGTAGTAGCAATTTATACCTTCTTTACGCCGCTTTACGATACCATGTTCATACATCAGCGACAGGTGCTTAGAGACATTGGCTTGTCCCATTTTTGTTTCTTCTACAATCTGCTGCACATTTTTTTCTTGGCTGCATATTGTTCTTAGGATTTTTAGGCGTGCAGGTTCGCCCAAGATGCGAAACTGAGCCGCTACTTGCTTTAATTTCTCATCAGTCATTTCTTCAACATGACTGATTCGCTTGATTAATTTGCGTGGCATAATGTTTTGCTTTGGGTTTCTAAAAACCGTATAACTATTCGGTCAAGATAACATCCTTCCTCGTTGAATCCAACAAGGGTTGAGCAAAACAGCAAGGGGATGGGCTTAGCGGCCATCCCCTCGTCACAAAGATAAAGAGATAAAGATTTTTCAAATGGTCGGGTCAGGTGGTGTATTTGGATTGTTGTCGCGCTCACGCCGTGGGTATGGGTAATAGTTACGTGTGCGTGTGGTAGAAGGGATTGGCTGCCCAGGCTGCGGTCCGGGAATACCCAGTCGCCGAGCATCCTCCATTCGCAAACCCGTCAGATACAGCTCGATTGCGCGTTGCTTGTAGATTTCGTCTAACAGGGCGCGCTCAGTCTGCGGTCCTGTGTAGGGGTTAGGATTTGCACCAATGTTGAAGGCAAGGTTGGTTAAGCCTGTCTTTTGGCGCACTCGATTGATGTCTGCTACCGCCTCAGCAAGTCTTCCCAGTCGCACATTTGCTTCAGCGCGAATAAGAATCATTTCAATTGGACGATAAATTGGTATGGGCGCATTGTTCAGTGCTCCGAAGCCAAGATGATTGCGGTGATGAAACTGTGGAGCGGCAGCACCTACTGCAGGCGGACGTAGGGTTGAGCCCAAGAAGAAATTGCGCCGCACACTATCTGCTGGTTCATAAAATTGAGGGGGCAAGCCAAGGCTATCGCGACAGGCATAGGATGTTGCCGCTGTATTGGCACCAGCGCCCAGTGTCAGGATGTTTGTCCACATGATGTTCTGTGGACTAACAGCATCATAGACAAATTGTGAACGCACGGAGAGGTCTACGCTATTGGCGGCATCAATTGCGGCTTGATAGTTTCCTGCCATAAGATGACAGCGCGCCCGAAATGCGCGAATGGTATTAATCATATTCAAGCCTGAACTGAGCACATTAGCCCGCAACTGCGCTGTATTTCCCCTCGCAAAGCGCCGTTCTGCCTCATCCAAAGACCTTAGCGCTTCTGCCAAGACTTGTGCTCGTGGCGCATAGACAGCCCGTTCTCCACGGTCGGTGTTAATTGGCGCTTGCTCAAAATACTGAATGAAGTAGCTAAGCGCCATGGCTTTGTGCAAATGCGCAATAGCAATGATTCCATCGCGAGTGCTATCTGGAATTGCCGTTACGCTTGGTGTTGCTTCAATCAGCCGATTGCTTATCTCAATGACTCGACAGAGATTTTGAAATAGCACCAAAATGTCAATGTTTTCGTTCGATAAAGTTTGTCCGCCCGCTTCCAAATCCGTGAGGTTGATAAATGTGCGCGTAATGGCAAGCTCTCGGCTGGTTGTGCCCGGTGTGCGGATAATGGCTGACATTAAGTCGACCGCAAAGAAGCGTTGCAATCCTACAGCCATGTTGAAAATGCCATCGCGCGTGGTAAGTGCCTTGTCTTCTGTCACGGCATTTGGATTAACTGGGTCTAGCGTGCAGCTGGAAAATAGAGCTACTGAAAAAATGCTGACGGCAATAGCTACAGAGAAGATGATGTGTCGAATGCAATTTTTTCTCATTTGAATTCCTCCGTCCATCTCTTTTTAGAAGTTGATGCGAAGTGCAAGTGAGAGACTGCGTGGAATTGGCGTTTCGGTATCATCTGCACCAGTCGGCACACCTTGGCGTGCAAAGGCATTGAGCTCGGGGTCGTAGCCATTGTAGCGGTCAAATGAAAACAGGTTTCGACCAATGAGCCCAATTTGTCCGCTGCGGATACCGAAGATGTTGCTGAAGTTGTAGAAGAGCGAGGCTTCACGAATCTTGACATACGAGCCATCTTCTATCCAGTGCTCAATGATGCGAAAGACGCCCGGATTTTCAGGCTCCACGGCAAAACGTGGGTTGGTGTAGTAGCCCGGCGCACGCCGACCTTCCAAAACCTCACGATAGCCTGCCAAGACTTGATTTTGCTCGCCGTTACGGTTGGTAAAGTTGAGCACTTGCCTGCCTTGCAGAATATCGATTTGCAAGCGGAATGAAAACTCCCGCCACGAAAGCTCGTTGATGACGGTCGCCTGCCAATCGGGATTGGGGTCACCAATCACTTTGAGCTGCACACTTCCATTAGGATTGAGCTGACGCAACGGCACGCCATCGGGGCTGAATTGAATGTTGCCATTGGCATCGCGCTTGTAGGCACTGGAATAGAATACTCCCAGCGGCTGACCATTGATAGCCGAAGCAAAACCATAAACTCCTATGGCAATGATACCACCTTTGGTATCGACCACTTCATTGCGGTTGAAGAAGAAATTGACTGTGGCATCCCAGCGCAAGTCATTGGTTTGCACTGGTGTTGTGCGCAGCAACACTTCTAATCCCCTGTTCGAGACGGTGCCTACGTTATCCAGTTGTTGGCTGAATCCTGTTGAAGCAGCTACATTGCGCCGAATGAGCAAATCGGTCAAGAGCTTGTCGTAGTAAGTGAGCTCAATGCCAATTCGGTCGCCCAGAAAGGTTGCATCAATGCCGACTTCTACTTCACGCTGACGTTCGGGACGAATGTTCGGCGAGCCCAGCAGTGCGCTTGGCAGAATTGCCGCCTTGCCATCGTAGTTGGTTGGTGCATAGTTGGTGAAGCGGTCGAAGGCACCTATGACGGTCAGTCCTCCCGAGTAGCCCAGCGCAGCGCGTAACTTCAAATTGTTGATGGTGTTGCCAAGGGCAGATTCTTTCCAGAAGGCTTCATCAGAGAGCACATATGAGGCGCTGACTTTTGGGAAAAACTGGAAGCGTTCATCCTTACCAAACACTGACGAGACATCCATGCGAATCGCACCTGTAAGATAGAAGCGGTCGTATAGCCCAAAGGTCTGCTGAATGAAGGCACCGTAAATGGTGCGCATCACATCGCGTGTCTCGTTTGCAATAGTGGTTACGCCTCCACCGACAATCTCCACATTCGGCGTCGTATTGATGGTCTGCGCGCCGAGAATGTCGGTCTCATCGTATTGGAGTGTACCGCCAATAAGGGTTGTGGATTTGAGCCAATCACTAAGCTCTCGGAAATAGCGCGCATTGACATCTATATTGACCTGTCTGACGCTCTGTGTCGCAAAGCGCTGAAAACCATTTCGGAAATCGAACGAGGTGTTGCCGGGCGGAATTGAAATCGTGCCATTTTGCGTGTAGGTGTCATAGCCGAAGGTTGCATCGGCGCTGAATCCTTCAAATGGAGCAATGTCTAACCTTGCACTGCCCACAAAACGGTTTGTGGCTTGCGTGTAGCGGAATCGGTCAATTACTTCAAGTGGATTGGCTAAGGCGATGCCCGTGGCGCTGCGTGTAACAGGATACTCTCCTAACGCATTAGGACGTGGGTCAATTGCCGTATTGCCAAACACAAATCCGACCAGCACGCCGTCATTTCCTGAAGTGGCATTGTTAGCTTTGTCTTGTGTTTCCGTGTAGTTGTAGTTCAGATTGAGCGAGACCCGTGCCCAACTGGTTAAAATTTGGTCGAGATTGGCACGCGCGCTGGTGCGCTGAATCGCCATGCCTTTGATAATTCCTTGATTGCCAAGGTAGGAGCCAGAGAGAAAGTAGTTGGTGTTGCCAGACCCGCCTGACACCGATAGGTATTGTTCGGTTCCGAACGCATTTTGGAAGAAGAAATCTTGATAGTCGAAGCGCTGTGTTGGAATGGTTCTTGCGGCATCAAGAAACGGGAAATCGTTGATGGCAAGTCGTTTGCGCACTTGGTCAAAATTGAAGCGCGTGCTGTATTCGATTTTTGGCTCACCTGCTGACCCACGCTTTGTAAAAATTTGTATGACGCCATTGTTTGCACGAGAGCCGTAGATGGCGGCAGCGGCTGCACCTTTGACGACCTCAATGCGCTCAATATCGTTCGGGTTTATATCTACCAAGCGATTTTGTACATATCCCCCCAAGTTGAGCAGCACATTACGGTCATTGTTGACAATGACACCATCAATGATATAGAGCGGGTCGGTATTGCCCAAGATGGTGTTAGGACCGCGCAATTGAATTGAGATGCTTCCGCCCGGATTGCCTGAATTTTGGTTAATCATCGCGCCGGGAATTTTGCCTTGCAGGGCTTGGTCAATTTGCTGTGCCGCTCCGTTTTGAATTTCTCTGCTGGTTACTGTCGTTATGGCATTTGCCAGCTCTCGTTTGCTTGTCAATCCTGCAGTTCCTGTTACCACCACTTCTGCCGCACGCGCTGCATCTTCTTCGAGCAAAATGTCTTCCACACGCACCTGATTGTTATCCCCGAGCGTAAAACGCACTTGCTTAGGCTTGTAGCCGATGTAACTGACACTTAGCGTGTAGTTACCCGGCTGTAAGGTTGCTGTCAGTGTAAAGTTACCATTCGGGTCTGTGGGTGTGCCCAGCACGGTATTGTCTATGCGCACAGTTGCGCCAGCAACAGGCTGTCGTGTGGCGCTTTCCAATACCTTGCCGCTGATGGTGTATCGAAGTTGTTGTGCCAGCAAAGACGGTGGCAAAAGCCACAGCATCGTCGCCAGCGCAAGCATACAGGGCAGTGTGATTTTGCCCCACATTGATGCAGTTTCTCGAATAAGTTTGTTGTGTTGCCTCATAAAGCGGTTTCTCCTCTTTTTAATTGCATAGAAATTGGAATGAAAATGTGCTTAATGTAGAAACTGATATGCACTGCTAAGCACCGCAGACGTAAGGCATGAGGCAAAACTCAATACGATAGGACTGATACAACCGTAGCTTAACACTTCATTGCTTCATGTTTTTGAATTGCGGCGAAAATAACACTAATTTCAAAAAATCAAAGCATTGTATTTCAACCTTAAAATTGACAGGTGTATCCAAATGCTCCAAACTGCTGAACCTACATATGCTCCGCCGTTCAGTGCCAGCAAAGAGCAACGGCGACTTGAGAAAATCTTCACAGTCATCTATCCTGATGCTAAATCAGCGTCGCGTGCCGTTGCCAACGAAATTGCTGACCTGATTCGTCAAAAGGCGGCATCGGGCAAGCCCGCTGTATTAGGTCTGGCAACTGGCTCCACGCCAACAAGTGTCTATGAAGAATTGGTACGCCTGCATCGTGAGGAGGGCCTTTCGTTCAGGAACGTTATCACGTTCAACTTGGACGAATACTACCCCATGAAGCCTGATTCGCTGCAAAGCTATGTGCGCTTCATGCACGAACACCTCTTCGACCACATTGATATTCTTCCTGAAAACATTCACATTCCTGATGGCACCGTCCCACGCGAGAAAGTAGCGGACTACTGCGCCATGTATGAAGGCAAAATTCAAGCCGCTGGCGGAATTGATTTGCAAATTCTTGGCATCGGTCGCACGGGACACATTGGGTTTAATGAACCGGGTTCAAAGAAAGATTCACGCACACGCTTAGTTACGCTGGACCGCATCACGCGCTTAGATGCCGCCAGCGATTTCTTCGGCGAAGAAAACGTGCCACGCAAAGCCATCACGATGGGTGTGGGCACCATCTTACAGGCAAAGCGTATCATTATCATGGCTTGGGGCGAAGGCAAAGCCAGTATCGTCCGCAAAGCCGTCGAAGGTCCTGTCACTGAAAGTGTAACTGCCTCATTTTTGCAGGAACATCCTAACACCACGTTTGTGCTCGACACTGCTTCAGCGGCAGAACTAACACGCGTTAAAACCCCATGGTTGCTTGGCGAAGTACAATGGACCGACAAACTCATCCGCTCTGCAGTGGTCTGGCTCTCACAAACCCTTGATAAGCCGATTCTCAAGCTCACCGATGAAGATTACCGCGCACACGGCATGGATGATTTACTGGCTGAGCGCGGACACGCCTACTCCATCAACATCGATGTCTTCAATCAGATGCAGCGCACCATTACAGGCTGGCCCGGTGGCAAACCTAATGCTGACGACAGCAACCGCCCCGAACGCGCTAAGCCCTTCCCCAAACGTGTGCTTGTCTTTAGCCCACATCCTGACGACGATGTCATCTCCATGGGTGGCACATTGATTCGTTTAGTCGAGCAGAAACATGAGGTCTATGTGGCTTATCAAACTTCGGGCAACATCGCCGTCTTTGATGAAGATGCCATCCGCTTCGCCGACTTCGTGCGCGATTTCAACGAGGTGTTTGGCTTACAAGGCAGCAAAGAAGCGCAAAAAATCTACCAAGAGGTCTCAGATGAACTGCGCAAAAAAGCCCCAACCGATGTCGATTCAGAAGCTGTGCAGAAAATTAAAGCCCTAATTCGTCGCGGCGAAGCCAAAGCCGCTTGCCGTTACTGCGGCATTCCTGAAGAGCGCATCTTCTTTCTCGACCTGCCCTTCTACCAGACCGGGCGCGTTAAGAAAAAGCCGTTGAGCGAAGAAGACATCAACATCATGGTGGATATTTTAGAGCGCATAAAACCGCATCAGGTCTATGCCGCAGGCGACCTTTCCGACCCGCATGGCACCCACCGCGTCTGCTTGGATGCTTTGTTCAAAGCTATTGAGCGACTCAAGCATGAAGAGTGGATGAAAGATTGCTACGTGTGGCTCTACCGTGGAGCATGGCAAGAGTGGGATTTGTCTGAAATTGAAATGGCTGTGCCGCTCAGTCCCGATGAGCTTTTGCGCAAGCGCCGCGCCATTTTCAAACATCAATCGCAAAAAGATAGCGCTCGTTTTCCCGGCGCCGACAGCCGTGAGTTTTGGCAACGTGCCGAAGACCGCAATCGCCACACTGCCAAACTCTACGACAAACTTGGCTTAGCCGAGTATGAAGCTATCGAAGCCTTCGTGCGCTGGCGATTTTAAGCGCAAGTTCCGCAGCGCTTCACAACACCTGCAGACTTGAAGTGCTGCCTATACTTTCCAGACCCAGTTACGCTCATAAAGGGCGCGCAACACCACATACCAAGCCATCACCAGCAGAAGTGGGTACAGAAGCGAGCCCAACATTTCGCCTGCCCAAGACGCCAGCAAATACCTGTAAATCCACTGCTGCAACGAGAGCACTTCTGTATCCACTGAAAACTTGATGAGCGTGCCCATCACACGTGCTAAAATACCGGATGCAAAAAACAGTAGTAGCGCATTGACCCCGAACACCACCAGCGGCTTGCTCCACCTGCTCCAGCCTCTGACATCAATTGCATAGTAACACATTGCCAGCACCACCATCGCATATCCGCTTGTAAAGACCGCATATGATGGCGACCAGATGTTCTTATTTATCGGAAACGCCCAATCCAAAGCTCCACCGATGCCCAGCAAGATGCTCCCAGCGAAAAACATTCCAGCGGCTTTTTCAATCGGTTGAGCTTGTGAGCGCAAATAGCTCCCCGTTAGCGTGCCAGTCAGCGTGTTGAATAGTGCCGGTAGGGTCGAGAGCAGTCCTTCTGGGTCCCAAGTTTTTGCGGCTTTCCAGAGATGTGCCGTTCCAAAAATTGTTCGGTCGAGCCATGCTCCAAGATTGTCATCTTTCGTTTGGAGTAGCGTCTCACGGTCAGGCGGCGGGATTAGCATCAAGAGCCAGTAGCCAATAACACATACTACCGCAATGCCAACCTGATGCTGTGGGCGCAGATGCAAGTAAATTAAAGCTCCTGCCAGATAGCAAATCGCCAAACGCTGTAGCACTCCCATGATTCGCAGCGAGGAGAGGTCAAAGTATGGAAACCCTGATAGAATCAAACCCAGCACAAACAAGACCGCCGCTCGTTTGAAAATCCTAAGATATGCAGCCTTTTTCACTTGCGCATTGCAATACTTACTTAAGGAGTATGGAATTGCTACTCCCACAATGAAAATGAAAAATGGAAACACAAGGTCGGTAACAGTCCAGCCGTTCCACTCGGCATGCCGCAAAGGCGGATACACATGATTCCAACTACCTGGGTTATTGACAATCGTCATCATCACCATCGTTAGCCCTCGAAAGACATCAAGCGAGATTAGCCGTCCTGCGGTCGGTTGCGTTGTGCTTGTCTCTGCTCCCGCTGGCTCTGCCGTGCTTGGCTGCGTTGTCTCCTTTGCAGTGCTCATTGTGTTTTGCGAGTTGATATTGACCTTTCTTTCGAAAGGTGCGCAGATAACGCTAGGAAACTTAAATTGCTTAAAAACGCAGGAAGCTAACGAAATTTGCACATGCTCATGCCACGCACTGTGTTAATTACGCGTCCAAAAGCACAGGCTCACGAACTCATTCGGTTACTTGAGCAATACGGGTTTCACTGCGAGCTATGCCCTACGATTGAAATTTGTGCTCTAACCGATTGGCTCAGCTCCATTCCACCGCTCTACACTTACCATGGGATTTTTTTTACAAGTGCAAATGGCGTGGAGCATTTTCTTGCGCCGCTTCGTCAGCATGCCCCTGATTTGCTCTTGCATCTTAATCGTCTGACTATTTATGCGGTCGGTCCAAAAACTGCCGATGCCCTTTCTAAGTTTGGTTTGAAGCCATCGGTTGTTCCTGACGCCCATCATGCTGAGGCGCTCAGCGCCATACTTACCCAGCAGAACTTAGCTGGTCAAAGATTTTTATTTGTGCGTGGCAAACTTGCTCGTCGCACTTTGCCTGAAGCTGTGCGTGCCGCTGGCGCAATATGCGACGAATGCGAAGTCTATGATACTCGCCTGCCTTCGCACACCGACCTTTCTCATATCGAGAGACTGCTTGTTACTCAAGGCATTCATGTTATTGCCTTTATGAGTCCTTCAGCAGTAAAAAATTTTCATCAACTTTTTGAACACATCAGCCTCCCAAGTTCCATCCAGCTTGCCGCTATCGGTCATACTACGGCTCAAGCAATTGAGCAACTCTATGGACGCGTTGATATTCTTGCACCAGCACCATCGAGTCAATCTTTAGCTGAAGCGATTGCCGCCGCATGTTCATCCCCGAGCACCTAACTCGCTCACCTATCAGTCTTGCTTGACTTTGCTTTTCATACACGGCTTTCCATGTTTACGCGCATGCCTACAAGGCAAATTTGGAACTCTCTTACCTGTTTTTGTATCTTTGCGCCCAACCTCATCACCTCTCTGACAATTATCAACCCAAAAAGCAAAGAAAGGACAGGAAAAGTGGAGGACAAATCAAAAATTTTGCGCACTGCACCAGTTGATATGGCGATTGTTCGCACAAATTTCCTTACTTGGAAAATGAAAGTGCGTTCAGCCGCCAACGGAATCGGCAGTTGGGAGGATGTCTTTCCCAATGAACCTGAAAAGAGCCAGATTGGACAATGGATTCAAAACGTGGGCGATAAGCTCTATAGCCAAGAGCCCGTCTATCAAGAATTCAAACAAATGCATGCGCATTTGCATCACTTCGCTGGACAAATCTATGAATTAGCCAGACTCGGTGAAAAAGAACATTTGAAACAGATGTTAGATGAATTTGATAAGCAGTGCGAAGATTTTCTCAAGATGATTGATTCCTACAAACTGGTGATGGATAGCTACCGAGAGCAAGGCTTTTCGCCTCAGATACCTTCATCCCTACTTTCAAGCATAAGACGTGTGAAGTAAACTTTTTCCTGAACCTTTTCCCCCGCTTTCTCTCATCATCTACTTCAATTTGCTATCACAATTACTTAGCGTTTTAATCTTGCTTGCAATTTCTTATATTCTTGCATAACTATAAAGTAAAACAAAAAATGGAGCTCATTGGTTACTTCGGCGCATTCTTGATGGGCGTCGTGCTTGGCATCATGGGCGGCGGTGGTGCCATTCTTACTGTGCCGATTCTCACCTACCTTTTCAACATTGAGGCAGTGCGCGCCACAGGCTACTCACTGTTCGTTGTTGGCATAACGAGCTTCATTGGCGCACTCAATCCCATCCGTTCTGGAAAGGTCAATCTTAAAATGGCGGCGCTTTTTGCTGTGCCCTCGATGCTGATGGTGTTTTCGGTTCGCAAATTTTTCCTGCCGCTTTTGCCTGATACACTGTTTGAAATTGGCGCACTTCACATTACGAAAAATCTGGCTGTCATGGCGCTTTTTGCTGTGGTGATGCTCTTTTCAGCCATTGCGATGATTCGCCCTAGAAAAATTGAGCCCGTTAGTAGCAATCAGCATCCTTTTCGCTTGATTGTGCAAGGTTTGTTTGTTGGGTTAATTGCTGGTTCGGTCGGTGCTGGTGGCGGGTTTCTCATTGTTCCAGCGCTGGTGTTGCTGGCAGGCTTAGACATGAAAGAAGCTGTTGGCACATCGCTGCTCATCATTGCCATTCAATCGCTCATTGGCTTTAGCGGCGAGCTTTCTCATGACGTGGATTGGTCGTTTCTGCTCGTCTTTTCAAGCATTGCAGTTGCTGGGATTTTAGTGGGCGGCAAACTTGCTTCGCGTATTCCAAACGAAAAGCTCAAACCAGCTTTTGGTTGGTTCGTTTTGACGATGGGTATCTATATTCTTGCAAAAGAGCTCATCATGCTATGAGTCCAATAGCGAGGCGAATTTTGCTGTTGCTGCTATGGAGCAACACCGCAGCACGCAGCCAAACTTTTGAAGGGAATCAGGTTACAGTTGCGCACACGGTTTCATCATGGTCACGTTTTGCCGTTCTTATCTCATCGCAGCAAATGCCTATCTCGCTTATGACAGATGCGCAGCTGCGAATTGGTCAGCAGCAGGTTTTGCAAGGGCGCGTGCATTTGAATTATCATCTCTCGCCGCAAACTTCCTTTTCAATTGGTGGTATTGCTTTTACGCGACAAGGAAGCACCACGACAACAATTGCTTTAGCTCAAGTGCTACATGCTTTTGCTGAGCAAGGCATTGTGCCAGCTGTGCGACTACGCTTTGATTACCGCTGGCAAACTCACCACGAACTACCTGAGCTTAGCCGCCAAAATTGGAGACTTCGTCTTCAGCCTGCTATATCGGCACCAATTACACCACGCTTAAAATTTATACTCAATACCGAGCTTTTTTTCGAGTACTCGACGCCACTTCTGATTGACGAGAATCGCTTGCAGGTCGGCGTGCAGTGGCAAGCCTTCGATACAGCGACCTTGCTGACCGCCTATCAAAACCGTGCATTTTTTGGTCGGACGATGAAATTTGAGCACTCGCTTTTTATTGTTCTGCTTGTACGATTGCAAGTGTAACTTGCAATTATGGAACTTTTTTTGATAAATTACTGTATAACCAATCGGTAAACTAACAAACACTACAACCATGCACATCGAGCGATTTTATCTGAAGTGTCTATCTCATGCTTCCTACATCATCTTCGATGAAGAAAGCAAGGAAGCGGCCATTGTCGACCCGCAGCGCGATACCGTACAATACGAAGACTTTCTCAAGGAGAAAGGTCTTGTGCTGAAGTATGTCTTAGAGACGCACTTGCATGCCGATTTTGTCAGCGGGCACAATGAACTGGCGCAAAAGTATGGCGCAACCGTTGTCTTCGGCGAGAAGGCTGGCTACAAGCGCCCGCACTTTGCCGCAAAGCATCAAGACAAGCTCTATCTCGGCAAGTCGGTAGAAATCACGGTGCTTTCTACACCTGGTCACACGCCTGAAAGTGTTTGCTACGCAGTCAGAGACCTTTCCAAACCCAACGAGCCAATTTCGCTTTTTACAGGCGATACGCTCTTTGCTGGCGATGTCGGTCGTCCCGATTTGCTTGGCGCCAAGATGCCTGCTGAAGTTTTAGCCAATATGCTCTACGATTCAGTTCAGTTTCTCAAAACACTTCCCGATGAGACGAAAGTGTATCCGGCTCACGGTGCGGGCTCGGCATGTGGCAAAAGTTTAGCCGATGTGGAGTTTACCACTATTGGTCGCGAGAAATTGACCAATTACGCCTTCAAGCCGATGACACGTGAAGAGTTCATTCACGCCGTTACAATTGACCAGCCTGAGGCGCCGAAGTATTTCAGTGAAGATGCTGCTATCAATCGCGAAGGTGCCAAAACACTGGAAGAAGTGCTGGCTGGCGTGCGCGCCATGTCGCCCGAAGAAGTCGAGCAAGCCATGAACGCTGGCGCCGTGGTCATTGACTCTCGCTCGCCTGATGATTTTGCCCTTGGCTCCATCCAAGGCGCTATCAACATTTGGAGCAACGGACAAATGGCAAACTGGGTTGGCACACTTGTTCCCAAATCTGCGCCGCTCATTATGCTGACTGACGAAGGCTACGAATTAGAAGCCGCCATGCGCTGCGCACGCATTGGCTACGACAATGTCATCGGTTACCTAAACGGCGGGATTGCCGCTTGGCAACAAAGTGGCAGACCTATTATCCAACGCCAACGTCTGACACCTAAAGAGGCTTTTGAAAAACTCAAAAACGGTGCCTTGTTGCTCGATGTGCGCAAACCTTCGGAGCGTAAAGCCAAGTTTATTGAAGGCTCTCATTTTATTACACTTTCTCATTTGGAAGAGCAAGTACACACATTGCCGAAAGATAAACTCATCATTGTTCATTGTGCTGGCGGCTATCGCTCTGCTACAGCAGTGAGCTTGCTCAATAAACACGGCCTGCTGAATGTTACCGACATTATCGGTGGCATTGATGCATGGCAAAAAGACAATCTGCCCGTCGTTGTTAAGCAAGCTGAAGTTTGTGCATCATAAATCATCAACTTTTTAGGGGGTTACAACCATGACGAAAAACATGGGTTCTCTCGATAAGGCGATTCGCCTTGTGTTAGCGGCAGTCTTCGTTGTGCTCTACTTCACGAATGTGGTATCTGGCACGTTTGGTATTGTGCTCCTTGTGCTGGCAGGTGTTTTTGTGCTGACAAGCCTTATCGGCTCTTGTCCGCTCTATCTGCCCTTTAACCTTTCAACACGGAAAGAAAAATGACACATACGATTGAAGTAGAAAATATCAAGTGCGGCGGATGCATGAACACCATTCGCCGCGCCCTTCTTGCACTCCCCGGCACAAAAGATGTCTTGATTGATAAAGAACAAGGCATCGTTCGTGTGGAAGGCTCTGCACGCCGAGAAGATGTTGTTACAATTCTCAATGAACTCGGCTATCCTGAAAAAGGCAACAACACTTTTTCGCAAAAAGCAAAATCGTTCGTTAGCTGTCTTGTTGGAAGATTAAACAACACTGGTAATGGATAAGAATGAGACTCATCGTGTCATTCCGAGCATAGCGAGGAATCCACTCTGGACACATGACAACAACGCAAACAATTAAAACAAACAATTAAACAACTCTTACACGATGATAGAATTGCTTTCACAGCCTTGGGCTTGGTATGTCGCTGGTCCGCTTATCGGACTGATTGTTCCGCTGTTGCTCATTCTTGGCAACAAATCGTTTGGCATTAGTTCATCCATGCGGCACATTTGTGCTGCCTGCTTGCCTGCGGGCATCAAGTTCTTCAAGTATGATTGGAAGAAAGAGGTTTGGAATCTCTATTTCGTAGCGGGGCTTTTTCTTGGCGCGCTGCTCGCTACGCTCTTTTTCCCAAACCCCTCGCCGATTTCCATTCATCCGTCGCTTGCAGAAGAACTTGCCCAGTACGGCATCACGGACTTGAGCAACCTTGTGCCGAAGCAACTTTTCTCGTGGGAAAATGTGCTCACGCTCAAAGGATTTTTGATGATGATAGTCGGCGGATTCTTAGTCGGCTTCGGGGCACGCTACGCGGGCGGTTGCACCAGCGGACACGCGATTATGGGACTTTCCACGCTCCAACTGCCCTCGCTCATTGCGACCATCAGCTTTATGGTCGGCGGTTTCTTGATGGCAAACTTCATTCTGCCTTTGATTCTTAAACTCTAAACCGAGCAAAGACAAGAACGACTATGGCTTGATGCGCCGTCATTCCAAGCACCCTTGTTGTCATTCCGAGCGCAAGCGAGGAATCCATTATGGATGCTTCAACTTCGTTCAGCATGACAAACAAACAGTCTTCAGTGTAACTCCAAACAAGCTAAACCAAATTTGAAAATGATGAAGCCTTTAACAGACGAACAAAAAACAACTACACAAACGCCTAACGAACCACAGGTCATAGAGACCAACCAAGATTTTGAAGTGCGCTCGCTCGACACCATTTGTGTTAATGAAAGTCACTTACAGCACAAGTGGTATCACAATTTGAAGTATGTTGTAGCGGGCATGCTTTTGGGGATTGTTTTCGTCAAAGCAGAAGTTATTAGTTGGTTCAGAATTCAAGAGATGTTCCGATTGCAGTCGTTTCATATGTATGGCATTATTGGCAGCGCGGTTGCAGTCGGTGTGCTCTCGGTCTGGCTTATCAAACGCTTCAATATCAAGACGATTTACGGCGAAACGATTGAATTTCATCCGAAGACGTTCAACAAAGGGCAAATTATCGGCGGCGTGTTGTTTGGTCTGGGTTGGGCAATGACAGGCGCATGTCCCGGTCCGCTCTATGCACAAATCGGCACAGGTGCAACTGTAATTGCAATTACACTTTTGAGCGCAATTGCTGGCACTTGGGTCTATGGCTATTTCCGAGATAAATTGCCTCACTAACAAAGTTTTTCATTAACCCTTAAACCTAACTTGCAACTATGTCAGAAACAGTTGTTCAAACCTCAATGCCACGCATTGGCGATGTTGCGCCGAACTTCAAGGCAATGACCACACACGGCGAACTGGATTTTTATGAATACAAGAAAGATAGCTGGGCAGTGCTTTTTTCGCACCCGGCTGACTTTACGCCCGTCTGCACCACCGAATTTATGGGCTTTGCACAGCGTGCTGATGAGTTTGCCAAAATGAATGTCAAGCTCATTGGGCTTAGCATCGATAGCATTCACGCGCACGTGGCGTGGATTCAAAACATCCATGAAAAAGCGCATGTGAAAATCCCATTTCCCGTGATTGCGGATTTGGATATGTCAGTGGCAAAGCAATATGGCATGCTGCACAGCGTCAGTTCAACGGCAACGGTGCGTGCGGTCTTCATCATTGACCCAAAAAACATTGTGCGCCTCATTCTCTACTATCCGATGAATGTGGGCAGAAACATCGATGAAATCATTCGCTCTATTCAAGCTTTGCAGACCGCAGACGCCAACAACGTGGCTTGCCCTGCAAATTGGAAGCCGGGCGAAAAGGTCATCGTGCCGCCGCCGAAAACACAGAAAGAACTCGAAGAACGCTTGGCAGGCAAATATGATGAAGTCGTGGATTTCTACCTTGTGAAGAAATC
>Ga0209691_1000224_pt1 | contig 41257 bp, 44 predicted proteins | sample YNPMSBMetaG_FD_187120 | JGI IMG/M metagenome (GOLD analysis project Ga0209691, IMG submission 187120) | Anoxygenic and chlorotrophic microbial mat microbial communities from Yellowstone National Park, USA - YNP MS-B MetaG (SPAdes) (version 2) ... | reverse complement strand
AACCGGTTGGGTCGGGATGTGGAAGCCCTGGTGCTGGTGCCCGGAGAGCAGTAAAGCTTTGCGTACCTCGACCCAACAAAAAAAGGGCGCAACGGGTGCGCCCTTAGAAAACCGGCCCGTTCAGGCTTTGGGCTGGGGGTAACCGCCCGCCTCGAGCACCTTCTGCGCGATGCGGCGGCGCACCTCTACCAGGTCGGCGGGGTCGTGCTTGGTGAGGCGGCGGGCCGCCGAGGCCATCAGGCGCATCTCGTCGCCCTCGGCCAGGCGCGGCAGAATCGAGAGCGCGGCAGCCTGGGCCCGGTCGAGGGCCTGGTACAGGTAGAGGGCGGCCATATCGCCATACACCCCACCGCCCAGTTTGCGGGCCCGCAGCAGGGCGCTCTCGGCGGCAAAGATGTCAATCAGGATGTCGGCAGCCACCGCCAGCACTTCCTGCTCTTCTTCAATCCGCTTGCCGTACTTGAGGGCAGCCAGGCCTAGCACCGCCAGGGCCAGCTTTTTGAGGCCCTCGAGCTGGGCCATCTCCTTGTCTAGGGGCTCCTCGAAGGAAGGCTCCAGCAGCTCCTTTTGCAGCTTCATGGCCGCATCGAAGAGGGGCAGTTCGCCCTTCATGGCCCGGCGCAGCAGCATGCCGGGAATCAGCAGGCGGTTAATTTCGTTGGTGCCCTCGAAGATGCGGTTGATGCGGCTGTCGCGGTAGGCCCGCTCAATCTCGTACTCGGCGGAGTAGCCGTAGCCACCATGAATCTGCACGCCTTCGTCTACCACGTAGTCCAGCACTTCCGAGCCCAGCACCTTGATGATGCTGGCCTCGATGGCATACTCCTCGATGCCGGCCAAAACCGCCTCGGCAGCGTTGGCTTTATCCAGGCTGCTCAGGGCCTGGTCAATCATGCCCATGGTGCGGTAGACCGCGCTCTCGCCCACAAAAATGCGCGAAGCCATCTCGGCCAGCTTTTGCTTAATCAGGCCAAAGTTAGCAATGGGCTGGCCAAAGGCCACGCGCTCCTGGGCGTACTTGGCCGAGAGTTCCAGCGCCCCCTTGGCCCCGCCGATGGCGCCCGCGCCCAGCTTGTAGCGCCCCACGTTGAGCACGTTGAAGGCAATCTTGTGCCCCCTACCCAGCTCGCCCAGCACGTTCTCGACCGGCACCTTCACGTCTTCTAAAAAGACCTGGCGAGTGCTGGAAGCCTTGATGCCCATCTTCTTCTCTTCGCCGCCCAGGCGCAGGCCGGGGGCGTCACGTTCGACCAGGAAGGCGGTCAGGCCCTCTGGGGTCTTGGCAAAGACGGTAAAGAGGTGAGCAAAACCGGCATTGGAGATCCACATCTTGGTGCCGTTCAGGATGTAGTGCTGGCCATCCTCGGAAAGCTCGGCGCGGGTCTTGGCCCCCATGGCGTCGGAGCCAGACTGGGGCTCGGTCAGGCAGTAGGCGGCGATGAGCTCTCCCGAGACCAGTTTGGCCAGGTACTTGTCTTTTTGTTCCTTGGTGCCCCAGTACACCAGCGGCAGCAGGCCAATGCTGGTCTGCACCCCGTAGGTCACGCTGAAGCCGCCCGTTCCGGCCAAGGCTTCGGCAATCACGGTGCTGACGGTTTTGGGCAGGTCGAGGCCGCCGTACTCCTCGCCCACCTCCACCCCTAGAAGCCCCAGCTCTCCTGCTTTTTTGAGCAGGGTGACGTTGTGTTCAAGTTCGCCACGCTCCAAGGCCTCGGCCACCGGACGGTACTCTTTTTCCACGAACTGCCGCACGGTCTCCTGGATCATGCGGGTGGTCTCGTCGAAGTCCTCCGGGGTGAAGATCTGCTCGGGCCTTTCCAGGAGCCAGCCGCCGCCTTTGTTAGAGAGTTTTCTATCTACAATCACCTGCTTACCTCCGCGCTTTTCTTTGACCAATTACAAACTTATACTCAGTCAACTTATACTCAGTCAAAGTTTATCGCCAACTTCGCGTGTAGTCAATTAGGCGAGGACCCCAAGACCACGCAGCACAGATGCCCTGGCCGAAAAATCAGCGGCCAGCAGTAAGGACAAAGCGCCGGTCTTCCTCGGCGATGAGCCGCGGGCCATCCCAAAGCTGCCAGCGCAGGGGGTAGGTGCCCGGCGCTACCGGGGGCAGTTCAAAACGGTACAGCACTTCCAGCCAGGTGCTGTAGCGCAGCACCTCAAAGCCCCGGGTATCGCGCTCAAAGCGGCCACAGTTCAGCTTGTAACTGGCCTTTTCCAGGGCCACGCCAAAACCTGGAGGAGCTGCCAGAAGCACCACATAAGCGTCGGCGGGTTTTTCATCTGTTCCCCTGCCCCGACAACTGCCCACCGGGTCGGGGAAAGGGGGTGTAGAGCGGGGAGGCAGACCCAGCTCGAGGGTGATGGAAAAGCTAAATCTCGTGCCGGGCCCGGGGGCAGAAGCCGTCCAGCGACGCTCTTCATAGCGCTTTTGTCCGTAAATGGGCTGGCCTGAAGGGGCGGTGAAGACGGGAAAGTCATCGAGGCTATAGGGGTAGTAGGGCACACTGCCTAAAGGGGTGGGGGCGCAAGCCGCCAGCCCCAACAGCAGAAACGGCCACCCTAAGCGCACAACCCAGATTATATCACTACCCTAGGATCGAAGCTTGACCCCAGCGCCCTAGCCACTTGAGAATAGGCACATATGGCCATCTACATGGTGTACGAAGACGCGCTGGCCCTCATGAAGCGTTTCACGTACTCGGAAAGCCTGCAGCGGCACATGATGGCGGTCGAGACGGCCATGCGGGCCTATGCCAAGAAATACGGCGAGCCCGAGGAAAAGTGGGCCATTACCGGTATTCTGCACGACTTTGACTACGAGCAATTCCCCGAGGAACACCCCCATAAAGGAGCGCAGATGCTGCGCGAGATGGGCTACCCGGAAGAGGTGGTTGAGGCCATTTTAGGCCATGCGGATCTGCCCGAGCATCCCCGCCGCTCCCTGATGGCCAGAGCGCTGTTTGCCGTAGACGAGCTGGTGGGACTGATCACTGCTGCAGTGTACGTGCGGCCCGACAAAAGCATTCACAGCCTCGAGCTCGCTAGCCTCAAGAAAAAGTTTAAGGACAAAGCCTTTGCCGCCCGGGTAGACCGCCACGGCATTGTACGGGGAGCGCAGGAGCTTGGGGTAGACCTCGACGAACACATGGCTTTTGTGCTCGAGGCCCTGAAAGCCGACGCTAAGCGGCTGGGGCTGGCATGAACACCTGGCGTACGTTTCCCATTGGAGCAAGGCTTGAGGTAGGCTGATAGGGTGAACCTCCTGCGCTTTGGGTTGGCAACGCTGGTTTTTCTGGCGCTGGCCTGGGGAAAGAGCTACTCCCTCGAGCACGTCGAGCAGGACGTGTACCTACAGGCCGATGGGCTGGTGCGGGTGGTTGACGTGCGCACCTGGCGCTTCGATGGCGCCTTCCGCGAGGTCTTCCTGGAGATTGACCCCCGCCAAGGTGGAGCGGTGCGCTTCGAGGAGGCCCGCGCCTTAGACGATGGTCGGCGGTCGGCCCATCCGGTAAGAAGTACAGGGCAACCGCATCAGCCTTACCGCCGGCCCCTACCTGCTGAACACCCAGGGCGGAGCCCTATGGGTAGGGGTACTGATGACGAGCGGGGTGCTGGCGGGCATCGGTTTTATGACCTTAGGTTTTCTGGCATTTGGAGCACTGAAGCGCTGGAGGCCACAGAAGTTGCTAAATGCTAGGCGCTGGCAGGCCTACCGCAACTTTCTCGCCGACTTTTCCCAGATGGAGTCGGCCCCCGCCGAGCACTTCAAAATGTGGGACTATCACTTTGTGTACGCAGCAGCCCTGGGCGTGGCCGAGCGCTACCTGCGAAACCTGCACCAGGTAGCCCAGCGGCGGCCTGAGGCAGTGGCGGTTCCCCGCTGGGTTCCTGGGCAGAGCCTGGGCCAGGCCGGGTCGGTGATGGCCTCTAGCGACGTGCTGCAGCAGATCAGCCAGATGACGGGGGGTCTGGCCCAAGTAGCCCGCAACCTGGAAAGCCTCGAGCGGGCCCTCAAGCCCTCTGGTGGCTCCGGCGGAGGCTTTGGGGGCAGCTCCAGCGGGGGTTCTTCCGGTGGTGGCGGCTCGAGTGGGGCCCGGTAAGGCACAAGGAGGCAAGAGGTATGGAGATCCTGTTGGTTCTGTTGACTCTGATTTTGCTGATTGTGGCACTGTTCATCTTCTACTACAACCGCATCATCACCCTGGAAAATCGTGTGAACAACGCATTTTCTCAGGTGGACGTGCAGCTCAAGCGGCGCAACGACCTCATTCCCAACCTGGTCAATACCGTCAAGGGCTACGCCGCACACGAGAGCGGGGTGTTTGACCGGGTAACCCAGGCCCGCGAGCGGATGCTCTCTGCTGGAAGCATCGAAGAGAAATCGGCGGCCTCCAACCAGCTCACCCAGGCCTTGCGCAGCGTTTTTGCCATCGCTGAGGCCTATCCTGAACTCAAGGCCGACGCCAATTTCCGGGAGTTGCAGGGGCAGCTCGAGGAAACCGAAAACAAGATTGCCTATGCCCGCCAGTTCTTCAACGACACCGTGCTGGACTTCAATAACACCGTAACCACCATCCCCGATGTATTCATCGCCCAGCTAATGAGCAAGAAGCCCAAGCCCTTCCTCGAGACCGACGAGGCCACCCGTCAGGTGCCCGGCGTGAATTTCTAGCTGCGCTCTGGTCAAAGGCTCAACTTTTGCGCGTTTGGGCTCTGGCCGACAGCATAATTTGGAGCACGGGGCCAATCACAGCAGGACTCGCCAGCAGAAAAACTGCTATGATGAATCATGCAGCCCACAGCGCAAATCCGGTTTCCCAGTAGGGCTGCAAGGTGTCTTTGGGTTGGTTCCGCCGCCGATAAGGCCGCCTCGAGGGAGGTTAACTATGAAGCTGGGCGCAAAGGTACGCAGCGAACTCCTCTCCCGCATCCGCTCCAGCCCCGACGTTCTGCGCGGCAGGCCCCGCTTAAGAGGAACCCGCATCGCCGTGCATATGGTTTTGGAGGCCCTGGCCTCGCAGATGTCCATCGAAGAGGTGCTCGTACAGTGGCCCGAGCTGACCCGCCAGGACATCCAGGCGGCCTTGCTGTATGGGGCCCGCGCCACCAACTACGAGTGGATCTCGCTGGAGGAGGGGTAATGGCTTGGTTTTTTTGCAGGGGCCCTCACCTGAAGGAGCCCCTGCGTTCTGTTGGTTTTGACCTGCGGTAAGCTCGAGGCTTCATGCGGATTCTACTAGACGAGAACATCCCCCAGCGGGTCTTGTGGTGGCTCATTGGCGAGGGCCACGAGGTAACCACGGTGCGGGAAGTGGGCCTCACGGGGCGCTCCGACCAGGTTTTGTATACCTATGCCGAACGCCACAACTATGTGCTGGTCACACTCGACCTGGACTTCTCCGATCCCGTGCGCTTTCCCCTCAGTTTTCCACGCATCGTGCTGCGCCCCGGGGTAATAGACCCCGAGTTGATGTGCGCCATCCTGCGTGATGTGTTCCGTCTGGGCTTTCCACTGTGGGGCGAGCTGTACGTGGTGCAACCGGAGGGCCTGGCTCGATATAGTGAGGAACTGTGAAGTGGGTGGAGTGTCCGCGGGATTCCTGGCAAGGATTTGCCCGGTTCATCCCGACCGAAGAAAAAGTGGGCTATCTACTGGCGCTGCTCGAGGCCGGTTTTCATAGCCTCGACCTCACCAGCTTCGTCTCGCCCAAATGGGTGCCCCAGCACGCCGATGCCGAGGCGGTACTGGCGGCCTTGCCTGCCCCAGAGGGGCACGAGTACCTGGCCATCATCGGGAATTTGAAGGGCCTCGAGCGGGCCCGACAAGCCGCCCACCTGACCACGGTGGGCTACCCCTTTTCCATTAGCGATACCTTCCAGCGCAAAAACCTCAACCTGGGGATCGAGGAGTCCTGGCCGGTGCTGGAGCAGCTTATCTCTGAGGCCCAGGGGCTCAGGTTCGTGGTCTACCTCTCGATGGCCTTTGGCAACCCCTACGGCGAGGCCTGGATACCCGACCTAACTGCGGCGTTTGTAGAGCGCCTGCGGCAGCTGCCCGGGCTTTCCGGCATCGTCCTGGCCGACACCTATGGGGTGGCCTCGTCCCAGACCATCGCCCAGACCCTTGAAGCCGTGGCCCAGGCGGGGGGATTGGATCGGCACCTTGGCCTGCACCTGCACAGCCGCCCAGAGCAGACCCTGGATAAGGTACAGGTGGCCCTGGAGTTTGGGGTGGGTTGGCTCGAGGGGGCCCTGGGGGGCATCGGCGGCTGTCCCTTTGCAGGGGATGACCTGGTGGGCAATCTGGCCACCGAACAGGTGCTGCCCTACCTGGCCCAGCAGGGGAAGGTCACGGGGGTCGACCTAACGCGGCTGCCGGAACTCTCCAGCCAGGCCCTGTTGCTCCGCTCCAAGTACGCCTAGCCCCGCCGCAGGCCCAGCAAGAGGCCCGCCACAAAGGCCCCCCCAAAGGGCAGGTTGGTGGTGAGCACCCCGACCAAAGCATCCCAGGCAGACTTAATCTGTTCTTGTTGCAAAAGGGGTTCTACGTCGCGCTGGATGCGCGTCCAGTCCACGTTGATGTAGCCCATGGAGGCCAGCACCTGCACCACCACAAAAATCAGGCCTAGGATGATGGCCACCCAGCGGCCCACGGTTTTGATGGCGTAGCCAACGGCAAAACCGGCCAGTCCCCCAAAGGTAAGCTGGCCGATATAAGGTTGAATCAGTTCCACGCTTCTATTGTGCCATGCAAAACCCGATTGCGGGGTCAACCTTTTTTACGCATGGCCTCGAGCTTATCCCACTGCTCTTTGGTCACCGCGTCCAGTACGTTAAACTCCCCGGCGTTCCAGACCGTCTCGCCCCCGTCAATGGTGATAACATCCCCAGTAATAAAGCCTGCATAGTCTGAGATCAAGTAGGCAGCCAGGTTGGCCAGCTCGATGTGCTGGCCCAAGCGCCCCAGCGGAATTCTTTTCTCAAACAAAGCAGCAATCTCTGGGGTAGGCATCAGCCGGCTCCAGGCCCCCTCGGTAGGGAAGGGCCCAGGTGCGATGGCGTTGAGGCGGATACCGTACTTGCCCCACTCCGCTGCCAGTGATTTGGTCAGGGCAACCACCCCAGCCTTGGCCGTAGCCGACGGCACCACGTAGCCCGAGCCGGACTGGGCATAGGTAGTAGCGATGTTGAGCATGGTGCCTTTTTGCCCTCTGGCAATCCAGCGCTTACCCACCTCGAGGGTACAGTACACCGTACCATGCAGCACAATGTTTAGCACCGCATCGAAAGCCCTGTAGGAAAGCCGCTCGGTAGGCGATATGAAGTTGCCCGCAGCGTTGTTAACCAGCACGTCGATCCGGCCAAAGTGGGCCTCCACCGCATCTACCATGGCCCGTACCGCCTCAGGATCGCGCACATCCACCGGCGTGGCAAAAACCTCTCCCCCGGTCTGCTGCCCCATCTCCTGAGCGGCCTGAGCAATCGTCTCTGCTCGGCGACTGGCGATGGCCACCCTGGCCCCCAGCTCCAAAAAACGCGTACTCATCGAGCGCCCAAGGCCCGTACCACCCCCTGTAACCAACACCACTTTGTCCTTGAGAAGCCCAGGCTCAAACATACCCTCCCCGCTTTACAATCCAAGACCAGCTTACCCGCTGCCTGGACCTGATCTAGTGCCAGGCCACTTTCATGGGCATATGCTTAGGCACGGCGTGGGAAAACCTTTACTGCTAGGCCTGAGGGTACACCTCGAACACCCCGGCGGCCCCCATACCACCCCCAATGCACATGGTCACCATACCCAGGCCACCCCCGCGCTTGCCGAGCTCGTGTATAAGCTGGGTAGTGAGTTTAGCTCCAGTGGCGCCCAAAGGGTGCCCCAACGCGATGGCCCCACCATTGACGTTAACCTTCTCGGGGTCCATCTGCAGCTCGCGCATGACCGCCAACACCTGGGCTGCAAAGGCTTCGTTAAACTCTATCAACTTTAGGTCGTTCAGGGTAATGCCGGCCTTGGCCAAAGCCTTTGGAACCGCCTTGATGGGCCCCACACCCATGATGTCTGGCTCTACCCCACCGGTGGCAAAGGAGACAAAGCGGGCCAGGGGCTTTAGGCCTAACTCCTGGGCCTTCTCTGCGCTCATCACCAGCACGGCTGCGGCGCCATCGGAGTAAGGGGAAGCGTTGCCTGCCGTTACAGTGCCCCCTTCCTTGAAAGCAGGTTTTAGTTTAGCGAGGCGCTCGAGGCTGGTATCAGCCCGAGGCAGCTCGTCTTTAGCAAACAGGCTCTCCTCTACCTGCTTTTTGCTCCCTTTCCAATGCACCTTTCTGACCGGGATGGGCACGATTTGCTGATCAAAAGCACCCCGGGCCTGAGCACCCAGCGCTTTCTGATGGCTGCGCAGCGCCCAAGCGTCCTGTTCTTCACGTCCAATCCCCCAGCGCTCCGCGACCCGTTCAGCGGTGAAGCCCATGCCGATGTAAGCCTCAGTGAGCTCTGGGTGCAGCTGGGTATGGTAGCCCGACATAGGCACCCGGCTCATCATCTCCACCCCGCCCGCCAGTACCACCTCATTCATGCCCGAGATGATGGCCTGGGCCGCGTAGGCTATGCTCTGCAAGCCTGAGGAACAAAAACGGTTGATGGTTGCTGCCGAAACCTCCACCGGAAATCCGGCCCGCAACATCGAGAGTCGGGCTATGTTCAAGCCCTGGCTGGCCTCGGGCATGGCGCAACCCCACTGGATGTCCTCGATGATGGCCGGGCTCACTCCCGCCTTTTCCACCGCTGCTTTCATCACCTGGGCCGAGAGGTCTATGGGATGAAGGCTGGCTAGGGCACCATCACTTTTGCCGCGTCCGACGGCACTGCGAACCGCGCTAACGATAACCGCTTGCTTCATGGCTACTCCTAAAAGTTATACTGAGTCAAAGTTTATTGCAAAGCGGTGCTTGCTTCAAGCCTGGGTTAGCGGGACCCGGAGGTGGGGACTGAAAGGAGCCTAGCAAGATAGAAAGGGCTTAGGGTTCTCCGAACCCGCAACGGGCTTCAATCAACCGCGCCCTGGGGGCAGTCAGCTAGAGCTCGTCGAGGCTGTGGCAACGGCAGCGGAAGGCTTGGCACCTGGCGCCATAACCATATTCATATCCCGGCCCAGCATCTCGGGGCGCATTTCTACAAAGCCCACACCCTCCAGATCCTTAGCTATCCGCTCCAAAAGCCTGTAGCCCAGCTCCTGGTGGGACATCTCACGCCCGCGAAACATAACTGTAACCTTTACCTTATGCCCTTCTTCCAGGAAGCGCCGGATGTGCCCTAGCTTGGTGTTGTAGTCGTGGGTTTCGATCTTAGGGCGGAGCTTCATGCTTTTGACCTCGGTGCGCTTGGTCTTCTTACGGGCCTCCTTCTCAGCCTGCTGCTGCTCGTAGCGCCACTTACCATAATCGAGTAGCCTGGCCACCGGAGGAACCGCGTTAGGAGAGACCAAAACCAGGTCGTATTCGCGCTCCCTGGCTATGCGCAGGGCTTCGCGGGTATCTAGAATTCCCACCTGCGCGCCGTTTTCATCGATCAAGCGTACCTGGCGCACCCGGATCCGCTCGTTTACTGGGACATCTTTGGTTATAGGTTCACCTCCACAACAAGTTGCCTACGACCTCGAGTGTACACAAAAAGCGGCTTGCGGGGCAACGCTTCAAAGCAAGCAGTAGCATAAAGGTACTATGGTCACCGTATCCGACCAGCAGAGCGTTCGGCTCCTAACCCTCAACGATCCTCAAAGGCGCAACCCGCTCTCCCCAGCGCTGGTGCAGGGTCTGCTGGCGGCCCTGGATACCGCCGCGCAAGACCCGGCCATCCGGGCGGTGGTACTAACTGGGGCAGGCCCTGCCTTTAGCGCCGGGGCCGACCTGGAATTTCTCAAGCAGGTTACCGCTGCCGGGGCAGAGGCTAACTATGCCCACTCGCGCGAGCTGATGCGCCTGTTTCACCGAATATATACCTTCCCCAAGCCCACCATTGCCGCCATCAACGGCCCCGCAGTGGCCGGCGGGGCTGGGCTGGCCACCGCCTGCGACCTGGTCGTCATGAGCGAGCAGGCCCAGATTGGCTATACCGAGGTGAAGATTGGCTTTGTGGCCGCTTTGGTCGGGGTAATTCTGGTGCGGGCCGTGGGCGAAAAACACGCCAGAGAACTGCTGCTTACAGGCAAGCTGGTCTCGGCTCTGGAGGCCTACCGCATGGGGCTGGTGAACCGGGTGGTGCCAGCCGAACAGGTGCTGGAGGAAGCCCTAGCCCTGGCCCAGGAGGTCGCCGCCAACGCCCCCACCTCGCTCGCACTGACCAAAGAGCTGTTGAATGCCTTACCGGGAATGGGCCTCGAGGACGGCTTCCGGCTGGCCTCCATTGCCAACGCCTGGGTGCGCGAGACCGGCGACCTGGCCGAGGGCATCGCCGCCTTCTTCGAAAAGCGCCCACCCCGGTTTTAGCGTTTTCTAAGGGCCTTCAGTTGCTCGGCAGCCTCTGCGGCGCTAATCTGGCCTTGTTCCAAAGCGGCCAGGATGGCCTCTTTTTCCTGGGGGCTGGGTCCCTCGGGCATCTCCTGGTACTCGTAGCCCAGCACCCTAAGCAAAGCTTCGAAGCGAGCCCGGATGGTGGGATAGGACAGCCCTAAAATCCGCTCCACCTCCTTTAGGTTGCCCCGCACCTTGATGTACAGGCGCAAAAACTCCAGGTGTTCGGGGGGCAATAGGGCAAACTCGTTGGGCTGAAACTCGCCCCGGATCTCGGTACGACAATCCGAACAAACCAGCCCGGTCACGTTTAGGCGCCCGTTGCAGCCTTGCACCGGGCATTGGGTAGGCATGGGAAAAACTCTCATACAGGCTCCAAATCGGGCCTCACCTCACCACAGGCCTATCTTGACATAGACCTGCTGGAGGGCTTTGACATCAAAGGCTTTGGGCCTCACTTCCACCTCCACCAAGACAAAGGGCGGCATTTTGCGCAGTTCCCAGGTCTGGCCCCGCAACGCCTGGAGGGCATGCAAGACAAAATCCATCTGGGGGTCTCGAGTTGCCGACTTGCTGATCAGCCAGGTGCCCAGCATCAAGAAAAACTCGAGCAAAACCAGCGGCGCAAATAAAACGATGGGTATGGGTATCGCCTGCACCCGCACCCACAGGTACACAAACCTTGGGCGAAGCAGGTGCAAGCCGCGCCGACCTGGCAAAATGGCTATCTTAGAGAATGCGGTCATGGTATGCCGCTCCAAACTGGGGGAAGCCCCCCTCAGACCACCTCAATCAAGACCTTCACGGGGCCGGAGACTTTGGTCGCCCCGTTTTTCTCGCTGACCACCTCGTTGACCTCCATATCCAGCAAGCGCCCTTCAGGCAGCTCGCCCTTGAGCATGTCCAAAATGCCCACCAGGTCGATGCCCTGGGCGCTTAGCTGCTGCTTGGTCTCGGGGGGAATGAAGTTGGCAGCAAACTTGGCCAGGGCAACCGGCAGGTTGACCTTGAGCTTGACCTCTTCACTATCCACCACGATGCGGAGCATACTGGCGATGCCTTTGGGGGAAGGAGGGGTGCTGGCCACCGCATAGGCCAGGCCCGGGCCAGGGGCCGCCTGGGGCGTTCCCGATTCCATTGCTTCCAGCAAGCGAATGGCCTCCTCAGCCGTTATCTTGCCTTCCTTGACCATATTCATAATGCGCTTCTTGTCTTCCATAGACACTCCTTTTAGAACCGGGCTCGGTCTAGCGCGCGCACTTCCAGATTGCCCATGCGAAGCGCAACCTCGAGGCTGGCCCGGCCGTCTCCAAGCTGCCTAACTCCACTGGAGCCGTAGTCAAAGCCCTGGATTTCCTGGCTGCCCGTGCTCACGCTGAGGTTTAGCCGAACGCTGCTACCGGGCAGCAAGTCCAGTTCGGCATTGCCCATCGAGACCCGCAGGCGGTGTGCGCCGTCGCGCAACAGGAGTGAGCCTTCGATGTTGCCCGCCGTTACCTCGAGGTCGATCCCCTCTACCGCCCTTAGTTCGACGTTGCCTACCGCCACCCGGCCCCGTAGGAAGGCGATCCCCTCGGCCTCGATCTGGCCCGCCTTGCCATCCACCTCCAGACCCCAGCCAGGGGGCAGCCGCAGCTCCACTGAACCCGTCTGGCCCAGCAAACCATGCAAAAAGCCCCCAGCGAACCAGTTTGTCACAACCTCGAGGTCGTCCCCCAGCGGGCGCACTTCTGCTGGCCCTTCGATCACTGGCTGCTCTAGGTCTGGGTCGAGCCTGGCCTCGAGCTGGCCCGCCATAAGCCTGACCCGCACCCAACGCAGCCCCTCTGGCGGCCCGTCCGCAGCCGCAGGAGCGGCATACTGCTCGCCCATGGTCTTTTGGGCCTCTTCAACCGCTGCCTCGCCCTCGTCGAGGGCCGAAAGCAGCAGATCGGCTTCCTGCTGGGTAATTTTGCCCGCCTGTAGCAGGGCCTGGATGCGTTCTTGTTCAGTCATGGGAACCTCCACTAGTTAAGCTTTTTTGCAGTTGGCGGCTTTTTGCCTGGGACGGCTCGAGGGCTAAAGCCCAGGCCCTGAGTTGCCAGGCAATGCGATGTCGAAGGGCATGCCTGGGCAACTGCCGCTCCAACTCGGCCTCCTGACGATAGGCGTTCATTTTGTCGGCCACTAGCACGGCAAGCTCCGCTGAATTGAAGTGCCCAAACATAACTGCCCTCCTTGGTCATAAATATAAACCAAGGTTTTACATTTTGTCAATATTTGTTTTACATATCCTAAAGAGTAGTTTTCTACACCTGCCCTAACAGCGCCTGGAAGCGCGCTATTCGCTCGAGCAAGACCTCCATACCGCCCTGCCAGAATTCCTCCGACTCCAGATCGAAGCCAAAGCGGGCGGCCAGTTGCTCGGCAGGGTATTTGCCCACCGAGGCCAGCAGCGCCTCGTAGCGGGCCACAAAACCCTGGCCCTCTTCCTGGTAGCGCCGGTACAGCGCCAGCCCAAACAAAAGCCCGAAAGCATAGGGAAAGTTGTAAAAGTTCGCGCCGTAGTAGTGGCCTTTCACGGCCCACATGTAGGGATGATAGGAGGCCAGGGCCTCGCCATAGGTGGCTTGCTGGGCCTCCAGCATCAGCTGGCAAAACTCGTCCGCCGAAAGCTCGCGCTCCCGCCGCCGGGCAAACACCGCCTGCTCGAACAGGAAGCGCGAGTGAATGTCGACAATCACCTGGGCAGCACTTTGCAGGCCCCCCTCGAGCACGCCCAGTTGGTCAGCCGGCGGCAGCACCCGCAAAGCCGCCTCACCCACCACCGTTTCGTTCATGATCGAAGCAGTCTCGGCCAGGGTCATGGGCTCCTGACGCAACAGATAGGGCACCTCCCGCAAACAGTAGTTGTGGTAGGCGTGGCCCAGCTCGTGGGCCAGGGTCGAGAGCGATTCGAAGCTGTCCTCGTGGTTGAGCAGGATGCGCGAGCGCCCCTGCCCTACCGGGGTGCAGTAGGCCCCGCCCACCTTGCCCTTACGGGGTGGCGCATCCATCCAGCGCTCGGCATAGGCCCGCTGGGCCAGGTCGGCTGCAGCAGGCGAGAAGCCCGATAGGTGCTCGACGATAAAGCGCCGCCCTTCTTCCCAGCTCCACTTTTTGGGGCTCTGGCCGGGCAGTCCCACTGGAGCGAACAAATCCCACCAGTCCAGGCGCTCTTTCCCCAGCGCACGGGCTTTGCTGGCAAAGTAGCGTCGCCAGTGGGGAAAGCTCTGCACCATCACCTGCTGCAGTGCATCCAGGGTTCTTCGGCTGATGCGGTTTTCAAACAAAGCTGGAGCCAGGTCGTCTTCCCAGCCGCGCTTGCGGTTGAGGGTCGAAACCTCACCTTTGTAGCCGTTCAGGGCTGCCGAAAGGGCAATTTCGTTGGCTTTCCAGGCCGCAAGCTCGGCCTCATAAGCGGCCTTACGTACCGCCTCGTCGGGGTGCATGGCCAGGTTACGCACCGCCGAAATGGGCAGCTCTTCCCCATTCAGCACCGCTCCAATCTGGCTGGTGAGGTTGCCGTGGAGCTTGACCCAGGCCCGTCCACCTGAAAGCGAAAGTTCGGAGGCCAGCACTTCTTCTGCTTCCGACATCATGTGCTGAGAAAGCACCTTGGCTTCCTCGATTAGAATTCGGTAGTCGCCTGCCTGCACCGCCTCGGCATCCAGGCGGGCCAACCAGCGCTGAAGGCGGGGGCGTAGCTTCTGGTACTCGAGGTAGAGCAGCTCGAGCTCCGAGAGCTTGGCCTGGGCCAGGGCGTCGGAGCTATCGGCATCTACCCGCATCAAAACGTAGGCATGCAGCGGCCCCAAAGTCTCGCCAAAGGCGTTAAGCCTGGTAATCAGGGCCTCGAAGGTTCCCCGGTCGGCAGCCCCTTCCGCCCCATTGCAGTGGGTCTGGATAAAATCCTGCAAATCCCGCAGTTGGCTGGCAACCTGGCTCCAGGTAGAGCGAAACTTTTCGGATGCAAAGCCCGGGAAAATAGAGTCTAGATCCCAGGTCGGAAGTTCGGAGGTGGCTTGGCTCATAGGTTCAAGTATAGGGACTGGCCTGAAGCCAGGATAGCGGTTTTTGCAAATGACCTTCTGGGCTCACTTTTGCGGCTTGAAGCAGCGCTAAAAAAATGGTTTCGCTGGGGTTGCCACCTGCTGGCCGGGGCCGAAGACCTGTGGGGGTTCAAAGAAGCGCGATAAAATCCTGGGTATGCAGTTTCCGGTGCGCGTTCCCATCCAGGTGCGTTTTAGCGACCTTGACACCCTGAAACACGTTAACAACGCGGTTTACCTGACCTACGACGAAGTGGCCCGGGGCCACTACTTAGGCCGGGCCGGGGCCGCCATTGATGGAGGAAACTTTGTGATGGCCAGGGCCGAGGTAGATTACGTCCGGCCCATCCTGTTTGATGACACGGTAGAAATTGCCATCCGGGTTGAAAAGGTGGGCAACTCGAGCTTCCGCACCTACAGCGAGACCTGGGCCAGCGGCGAACTGGCGGCCCGCATCAAGGTGGTGGTGGTCTGGCTGGAGGAGGGCAAACCCGCCCGCATCCCCGATAGGCTGCGCGAGGCCATTCGGGCTCTGGAAATCGAAGCGGTGGAAGGCTTATGAGGGCCGTTCCCGCGGCTACCCAACAGCGGGTAGCTCGCACCGCCTGGAAAGTGAGGCAAACAGCGCGGTGAAGCCACCCCAAAAAGTTTTGCCCAGGCCCACACCCGCGAGTGGAGCGATTCGGGTGGGGTTCATATCCGAGCCCCTGCCCAGAGCACCACAGGCTGGTTTTGAGCTGCACCAGAAAAGGGCTAACGCTACTGGGCGTAAAACGGCACAGGAGGTGAACCGTAAAGCCTTGGGTCTAAACCGGCATTTACGCCCAACACCAGCTCGATGGCTTTTTCCAGCATCAGGTCGCGCCCCTCGGCCAGGGCGTACCAGTCTTCGGAAAAGCTCAAGGTGGGGGTAACGCGGTCGGGGTAAAAGCTGCCGTCAGGGCGCTGGGCCTTAGAGGTCGTTATCTGCAAACCCGAGCCATCACTCAGGCGCAAAAAGGTGGTGGCCGTGTTGCCCACACCAGCTGTAGGCTGACCGATGACTGGAGCTTGTCGGCCCTCCTGCAGGTCGAAAGTGAAGTACTCGGCGCACGAAGCGGTGCGCTCGTTCACCAGCACCGCCACTGGCCCTGTCCAGTAGGCCGCCTGCACCACGTACTGCGTACGGTCGCGCCCTGCCAGCCGGGTATAGTAATAGCCCTCTTTGTAGCCCTGTTCGCTAAAGCGCAGGTTGTCCTGCAAGCGCCGGTAGGTTTCCTTTACAAACGCACCGGCCCCCACCAGACACTCGCTCAGAACCCCGCCTCCGTTGTTGCGCAGGTCAATGACCATGGCCTTGGCCCCTGCAAGCTGGGCCTGCCGTACCAGCTCGTGGATTCGCGGCCCTACTTGCTGATACCCGCTGAAGGAAGGTATGCGCAGCACCGCCACTCCGTCGGGGCGGAGGCTCAGGGTAGGCAACTGCCGCAGGGAGATGATCCGGGGGTGCACCTCGAGCACCAGGCGCTGCTGGGCCCGCTGGATGGTAAGGCTCAAAGGTGCTCCGGCTGCCACGCGCTCGCGCAAAAACTCCATTCGTTCACCCTCGGCCTGGGGTAGGGCCTGGCCGTTGATGGCCAGGATGCGGTCACCCCGGCGCAGTCCGGCATCTTCGGCTGGGGTTTCGGCCAGCACCTCCACCACCAACAACCCTTCCAGCCCCGGCACCACTTGGAGCTGCACCCCTAGCTGGGGACGGGTACTGTTGCCTCCAGCCAGCCGTCGTTGTATCTCGGCATAGTCTTCGGGGGTGAAAAAGCGGGTGTGGCGGTCGCCATACTCAGCCACCAGGGCTTGAATTACGCCATGGGCCTTGTTGGTGGGACAGTTTACCTCCTGGGCACAAATTTTCTCCAGTTCAGCCTGGTACTTCTGCCTTAGCTCTTGCAGGCGAACCTGGGAAAATCCACCATAGTAATCCGCCAGCAAGCGACTTGCCTCGTTTAGCAAGTCCTGCGCCGGACTGGCCAGCGCAAGCCCCGCCCATAGTAACCAGGCGATCCACCAAAACCGCCATTTGTCCATGCCTTATTTTTAGCGGCAAATTTCCGAAGGTGGGTTGCTTAGCTTACACCTCAGCATCAGGGCAGCTTGAAGGTCTCAAGGCTCAGTTTGGGGTTGACCTTGGCTTCTTGCACCTGTATCTCAGCGAATAGGATGCCATTCAGAAATATGCGCCCCTGGAAAGGAATCAGAATGCCCGAGACCAGGCGCAGGTCGCTATGGTATGCCGTGAAATCCCCCAGGCTACCGGTATAAGCCTCGGCCACAAGCCGGTTGCGCTCATCCATCAGGTAGGTTGTTTGGGTGCCCTGGGTACGCACCGAAATAGCCCTTCCCCGCACCTCGCCGAAGGTGCGCAGGCCCTCGAGGCGGGCCATCTCGCGCTGTTCTCCGCCAAAGCGCAATCCGTACCAGGACTGGTAAAAAGAATCCTTGAAATCCTTAGCAAGCCTTGGCTCGAGTGCCCGTCTACCCGCCTCCACGGTCCAGATCTGTCCCCCCTCGGGTGTGAACAGAACCACCTGAACCAGGTTGGGGCCCATCCGGTACTCCGCTTTTATCTTTAGCATCTGGAAGTCCACGAAACTTGTGACGCTCAGCCGTACCTGCGGCTTGGGCCCCGAGAAAAGGATGAGGGTGGCAGTCTCCTGATAGGTTCGTATGTCCCTGAGAGCCTGGCCGCCGTGGGCCCGTCGCATCTCCTCCAACAGTTGTACCGCCTCGGGGGTCACCTGGGCCTGCCCCAAGGTGGCCATCAGCAAGAGAAGTGCTTGCAAAAGGCTCCGCTTCATGCCTGCGAATGTACGAGCCGCGCACACAGGCAAAAGTGGAGTGCAGAACAAAGTATTATGAGACCATGCCGGAAGAGAGCAAGAACACCCCGCAAGACCGGCTCTGCACCACTCAGCACAGCATCCATATCACGGGCAAGGAACTGCGCTACAGCGTGACCTGTGGAACCATGGTGCTTCGCGAAGAGTCGGAAAAAGATGGAACTGCCGAGGGGCACAGGCCCAAAGCCACCGTTTTTTTCGTGGCTTATACCAAAGACGGGATAGTAGAGCTAAGCCAGCGCCCCATTACCTTCGCCTTCAACGGGGGGCCGGGCTCATCCTCAGTTTGGCTGCACCTGGGGCTTCTGGGCCCCAAACGGGTAGCGATGGGCGACGCCGGTGCGCTTACACCGCCGCCCTACCGTCTGGTGGATAACGAGTACACCCTGCTCGAGGAGAGCGACCTGGTGTTCATTGACCCGGTCGGCACCGGCTACAGCCGCATGGTCGAGGGAGAAAAGGCCAGGGAGTACCACGGCTTCAAGCGCGACCTCGAGAGCGTGGGCGAGTTTATCCGCCTCTATACCCACCGCTACGGGCGCTGGAGCAGCCCCAAGTACCTGATTGGCGAAAGCTACGGCACCACCCGGGCTGCGGGCCTGTCGGGCTACTTACAGGAGCGGCACGGGATATACCTAAATGGCCTGATGCTGGTGAGCAGCGTTCTAGACTTTAGCACTGTGCGCTTCAACCCCGGTAACGACCTGCCGTACATCTTGTTTCTGCCCAGCTTTAGCGCCACCGCCTGGTACCACCAAAAGCTCCCCCAAGACCTGCAAAAAAAGCCGCTTAGGGCCCTTCTTAAGGAAGTCGAAGCCTTTGCCGAGGGCGAGTACACCCTGGCCCTGATGCAGGGCAGCAAGCTACCGGCTACCGAGCAAAAGCGCATTGCCCAGCAGCTCGCGCGCTACACCGGCCTGTCGGAAGCCTATGTGCAGGCCTCTAACCTGCGCCTCGAGATCATGCGCTTTACCAAGGAACTGCTGCGTTCCGAACGCAAAACTGTGGGCCGGCTGGACAGCCGCTTTACCGGCATCGACCGCGACGCTGCCGGGGCTAGCTTCGAGTACGACCCCAGCTACGCCGCCATCCAGGGCCCCTACACCGCCACCCTCAACCAGTACGTGCGGCAAGACCTGGGCTTCGTGAGCGACCTGCCCTACGAGATTCTGTCCAGCCTCTACGAAAACTGGAGCTACAAGGAGTTCGAGAACCAGTACCTGAATGTGGCCGAAACCCTACGCAAGGCCATCTGCATGAACCCCTTCCTGCGGGTGTATGTAGGCAGCGGCTACTACGACCTAGCCACCCCCTATTTCGCCACCGACTACACCCTGAACCACCTGGGCCTGGAGCCCCACCTGCAAAAGAACCTCCAGGTGCACTACTACCCCGCCGGCCACATGATGTACGTGCACCAGCCCACGCTGGCCCAGCAAGCCGCCGATTTGAAGGCCTTTGTGCTGGGCAAAAAACCCACCTCCAGACGCAGGAAGTCGGCGGGCAGCTAGAGCGCTCTTCTGAGTCGCCCACAACTTGATTGCTTTGTCCTGCACAGCACAGTGGCCTCCCATCCGGGAGACGATGTCTGTGAAGGGTGCGATAAGGCAGGCCTGGACTCGAGGCCAATGCCAGTTGGTAGCATGGGGCCATGCGAATGGGGGTTTTGCTTACACCAGGCTTCCTCGAGGCCGAAGCGGCTTTGGTCATGGAGGTGGCCCGACTGCTGGGCTGGGAACGGTTTACCATAGCCAGAGGCCGCACCGCGCTCGAGGGCAGCGCGGGTGCGGTCTGGACGCCCAAATACACCTTTGCCGCCCGGCCCGAGCTGGACCTGCTGGTCATTCCGGGCGGCCCCCAGATGCGCAAACTGGGGCGCGACAGCGAGCACCAGGACTGGCTCGGCGAGGTATGGGGCGGCCTGCGGGCGGTGTTTGCGGGGGCCAATGCAGCGCTTTTTTTGTGGGAGGCGGGCTATGTCTCGGGTCAGGTGGCGGCCCACCCCATCGCCCAGGAGGCCCTAGCCGGAACTGCTTTGGAGCGCAGCCAGGCACCCTACCAATGGCAGGGCAGGGTCTGCACCACCCAGGGCTATCTGGTGCTGGCCGGGGCCCTGCTGGACTGGGCTGGTTTTTCCGAGGCGGCCAGGGCCCACCTGGGCCTTTAGGAATGTCTTTGATTTGTTCTTTTGCTGGGGCCCCCGCCTGAAGCGCGGGTAGCAACAGCCTGAAAAACGATGATGCTCCAACAGTCCCTAACGGGACGATTCAGGCGGGGTTCATATCAGAAGCATCTGCTTTCTTTTTGTGCTCAGGAGGTCTATGGGAGGATTTTAGTTGCCCGCTTGGCAAGTTTCTCATCCAAAGTGGCTACCCCATCGCCAAAAGCCTCTGCGCTATGGCTCAGAAAAGCATCCACAAAGCTCAATCCACCCGACCCGGCCTCTTGAAGGGCCAGATACACTGCTTCTTCCTCCAAAACTTCAATACCTTTCCTGTCCAGCAGCGCCCTCAAGGCTTGGCTCACTTCTTGCTTTGGTATCTGGTAGAACGAGCGCAAAGTGTAAAACGATTCGGCCACCACTAAGGGATGAACACGCAGGATGTAGCGCCCCTCCTCCGCCCCGCGAAAAACCTCCAAGGATTTCGCGGCGAGTTCTGGAGGATCGCTGGTAAGGAGGCGTAGGATAAGGCTGGTATCCAGCCAAAAGCGCTCTATGCGTCCTGGACCCACGCCCGCTCCCTAGCCTGCCGCTCTTTATCCTTGCCTGGAAAGGGTATTGGGCTCTTGAGCCGACCCCGGAGGGCCTCGAGGGGCACGCTTTGCCGTGCCCGAAGTACCACCTCTCCACCCCTTAGCTCAAACAGTACCTCTCCCCCTGGTTCTAGGCCAAGAAGCTCTCGAATTTGCTTGGGTAGGGTTATCTGTCCTTTGCTGCCTACTCGACGCTTTACCATTTCCAACCTTACTTTATACCGCTTTTGAGCATAAGAAGACCACACAGACCAGCCTCATTATCAAAACGCCGTCCTGCACATAATCACCCTTTTTCTTGGTCTCGAGTAAAGCAACCCTTGGGCAGCGTGGGCTTGGGGCTTTTGCCTTTGCGCGGTTAGAATGTGGGCTTGTGTGCAGGCGGGGACGATCCCCTTCGGGACAGACCGCTCGCGCGGCTGTTCACCAATGGGCCTGTCCAGAGGAACCACATGGCATCACTCGGAGTCGGAATCGTCGGTCTGCCCAACGTGGGCAAATCCACGCTATTTAACGCCATCACCAAAGCGGGCGCCCTTGCGGCCAACTACCCCTTTGCCACCATTGACAAAAACGTGGGAGTGGTCACCCTGCCCGACCCACGCCTGGCCGCCCTGCAAAAGCTCTTCGTGAAGGGCGAGCGGGTTCCCCCCATGGTGCCCACCCACGTGGAGTTTGTAGACATTGCCGGGCTGGTTCGGGGAGCGCACAAGGGCGAGGGCCTGGGCAACCAGTTTTTGGCCAATATCCGCGAGGTGGCGGCCATTGCCCACGTGGTGCGCTGCTTCGAAGACCCTGGCGTGGTGCATGTCTCGGGCAAAGTAGACCCCCTGGACGACCTCGAGACCATCAACACCGAGCTGGCCCTGGCCGACCTCCAGACCATCGAGAAGCGCCTGGACAAGCTACGCAAAAGCGCCAAAACCGACAAGGACGACAAAGCCCTTCTGGAGGTGCTCGAGCCCCTCATAGAGCACCTCTCGCAGGGCCAGCCCATCCGCACCTTTGCAGGAGCCGATCCGGAACTTCTGGGCAAAGCCGCCCGCGAGCTGGGCCTGCTTACCTATAAGCCGGTGATTTACGTCTGCAACGTGGCCGAGGAAGACCTACCCGACGGTAGCCAGAACCCCCATGTGCAGCATGTGCGTGAGATAGCCGCCAGCGAAGGGGCCGAGGTGGTGGTGGTATCGGCCAAAATCGAGGCCGAGCTGGCCGAACTCTCCGAGGAAGAAGCCCAGGAGTACCTGCGAACCCTGGGCCTGGAGGAATCGGGGCTGAACCGGCTGGTACGCACCGCCTACCGCGCCTTAGGCCTGCAAACCTTCTTTACTGCGGGTGAGAAAGAAGTGCGGGCCTGGACCATCCGCAAAGGCACCAAGGCCCCCCAGGCCGCCGGCGAGATTCACTCCGACCTCGAGCGCGGCTTCATCCGGGCCGAGGTCATCGAGTGGCACAAGCTGGTCGAGGCGGGCGGCTGGGCCAGTGCCAAGGAAAAAGGCTGGGTACGCACCGAAGGCAAGGATTATGTGGTGCAGGACGGCGACGTGATCTTGGTTCTGTTCAATGTGTGATGAGCCCCGCCTGAAGCATTCTTTAGGCGCAGTTCGGCGCAGCCTTGTTTTTTGCGCCTTTGCTACCCGCGCTTCAGGCAGGGGCCCCAGCAAAAGATCAAAGGGTTTTACTCCGCTGAGGCCGCCAGCTGAAAGGCCTGGCTCAAGCGGGCCTCGTCGGTCAGGTCGAGGCGCAGGGGCGTCGAGGCGCAGGGGCGTTAAGGCGATAAAGTTGTGGCCTACCGCCCAGCGGTCGGTACCTTCCTCCGGCTCGTGGTCGGGATGGGCGGCTAACCAGAAGTGCTCCCGGCCCAAAGGGTCGGTACCCGGGATGACCTGGCCCTCATAGCGCCGTACCGACTGGCGGGCCCAGAGCATACCCTTGGGCCAGTGGGGCAGATTCACGTTGATCAGGAAGGGCTTAGGCTCACGCGAGAGGGCCTGGAGCACCCGCCCCACCCAGGGCTTTAGGGCCTCAAAGTTGGGCTCACGACCATTCATCACCGCGCTAAAGGCGATAGCAGGTATACCCAGCAAGGCAGCCTGCCGGGCTGCAGCCACGGTGCCGGAGTGCCAGATCTCGTTGCCCAGGTTGGAGCCCAGGTTAATGCCCGAGAGCACCAGGTCGGGTTTGTTCCAGTGGTACGCGCCCAGGGCCACACAGTCGGCAGGGGTGCCGTTGACCCGGTAGGCCTCGAGGCCCCCCATCGGCGTAGTGCGGAAGTATAGAGGTCTGGAAATGGTGATGGCATGCCCCATGGCCGATTGCTCCACATCGGGCGCTACCACCCGCACCTCACCAAAAGCGGTAGCCACCTCCGCCAGGGCCAGCAAACCGGGGCTGTAGATGCCATCATCGTTGGTCACCAGTATTCGCATCACATACCTCTCCAACCTGAGCTTGCTGAGCATCCGTCAGACCAGAGTCAGCTTGGTCAGGCAAATGTCAGGAGGGGTACTAAAAAGACCTGACATAAGCGTTTTAATCTGAATAACAAAACGATGGTTAGTGTGCTTATTCCAACCCACAACCGCCCCCAGTTGCTGCTGCGGGCATTGCGTTCACTTCAGCTACAGCTCTACCCTGACTGGCAGGCCGTGGTGGTGGATGATGGCGACGGCTCAGGCATTCTTGCAGCCCATAGCCTGCACGACCCCCGCATCCTTGCCGTACGCAACGAAGGCCAAGGCCAGGTGGAGGCCCGCAACACGGCGCTGGCCCACGCTTCGGGCCAGATCATCGCCCTGCTCGACGACGACGACTGGTGGCTGGATCCTACCCACCTGCACCGGGTGGTGCGAGCGCTTAAGGCCCAGGCGGGACTGGTGTACCGGGGAGGCTACCTGGTGCTGGAGCGCGATGGGCTCGAGCTGGAGCGCATTCCCTTTGACTTCAAGGCCAGTGCTCAGTCGCTAAAAAGCGACAACCATCTCCTGGCCTCTGGTACCGCATATCCTCGTTTCCTGCACGATCAGCTGGGCTGCTTCGACCCCGAGATGGCCGACTACTGGGACTGGGACTGGTACCTGCGGGTGGTGGGGGCTGGCTATCCGTTGATTCAGCTTCCCGGCAGGGGTGTGGCGGTTTCCCTGCACGGGGGCAACATGTCCTACGCAGCCCGGCTGGAGGAGCGCCAGAAAAACCTTGAAAAGCTTTCGAGTAAACACAACCTAGGCCCGCTAAAACTCAAAGACCACCGGGTCATCGCTGGTGCAGCCTGAAACGCAGGCCGCTCTTGCTGCCGGCGAGAAACCTCGATAAACGCTCCCCCAAAAGCTCCAAAACAACCTGCCCTGACACTAGGCTGACAATACGCGGGACTTAATATTCTGGGCAGGAGGCTTTATGCAGCGACTAATCCTGGCTTCCCTGGCAGCACTAGGGCTGGCCTATGCCCAGCCACAAACCCTTACCCTCTACACCTCGGAGGTTCTGACGAACGTCAACCCCATGATTGACCTGTTCAGACGAACCAACCCAGGTGTCAACATACAGGTTTTTCGCAGCGGTACCGGCGAGGTGATTACTCGGCTACGGGCCGAACTGGAAGCGGGCAACCCCCAGGCCGATCTCTTGTGGGTTGCCGACGAAACCTTCTTCCGTGAACTCGCCGCCGCTAACCGATTGCGCCCCATTCGGGCCGTCACGCCAGGCTTCCCAGTTAGGTTTGCCTATCAGGGCGGGCGCTACTACGAGGTACGGCTGCTATACAACGCCATCGCAATCAACACCCGCAGGCTGGCCAACCTCCCCGAGCCACAGGTTTGGCGCGACCTACTCAAACCCGATTACCGCGACCTGGTGGGGATGCCCAACCCCAACTTCTCAGGCGCAGCCCTCTCTACCTTAGGCACATTTAGCCAGCGCTTTGGTTTCAGCTTTTTCGAGCAGCTCCAGCGCAACGGTCTCAGAATCGAGCAGTCCAACCCCATCCTGCAGCAGAAGCTGGCTGAGGGACAGTACGGCATAGCCATCATCACCGACTTCGGCATCCGTGACCTGATCCGTCAAGGGGCTCCCCTCAAGATCATCTATCCTCGAGACGGCGCGATCCTGGTACCAACCCCCATCGGCATCCTGAGCAACAGCCGTAACCCTGCACTGGCCGAGCGCTTCATCCAGTTCCTACTTTCGCCTGATGCGCAGAGCCTGTTTTCCCAGCAGGGCTACATCCCCGTGGTCGCTTCAGCCCCTCGCCCCGCTGGGGTAAGCGGCGAGATACTCTCGGTGCCTTCAGCGGCCGACTTTATCCAGGCCAACCGCCAAAGCCTGCTGGCCCAGTTCAACGCCCTATTCAACTTGCGCTAACAGCAAAGCCAAATCCTCGTAGCCTTGGCCGCTAACTTGGCCCAGAGCCCTTACCCGTCAGGTGCTCCCGATGAGCTTCCCCCGCTATGTCGCTACTGCGTTTTGGTTGCTCTCGTCACTAGGGGTGGCACTGCCACTGCTGGTGCTCGCTTGGCGCGGGTTAGGGAACATACGCACCCTGCCGGGAGTGCTCGACCTGGCGGGGGTTTCCTTGCTGCTGGCGCTGGTAGGAAGTCTGCTCTGCCTGGTGGTGGGTGGCGGGCTGGCCTGGCTGGCTTTCCGGGCTCGGCTGCACCCCGGCTGGGACGTGCTGCTGCTGCCTGCCTACCTGGTGCCACCTTTTGTGGGAGCACTGGGATTTTTGTACGCCCTGCAGTTGTTGGGCCTACGGCCCTACGGTGTGGGAGGCATCCTGCTAGCCTGGACAGCCCACTACGCCCCCATCGCCTACCTGCTGCTGCGTCCAACACTTGAATCGAAGCTGGCACCCCTGTTGGTGGCGTGCGAGGTGCATGGGGTAACAGGCTGGCGGCGGATAAAAGCTTTGTTGCCCCCTCTCTTCCCCGCTTTAGCCGCCGCCTTTGGGGCACTTTACCTGAGCTTACTGGGCAACTTTGGGGTCCCGGCGGTGTTAGGCCTACCGGCGCAGGTTTATACATTACCAACCCTAGCCTATACCCGGCTCTTCTCCCCGGCCAGCCCCGATCCTTTAGGGGAGGCAGCTGCTATCGGACTGCTCTTAGGACTGCTGGCAACGCCGGCTTTGCTGCTCTTTAGCCAGCCCAGCGGGGAACCCTCACCCCGGTCTCTGCGCCCCAGGCTGGTATGGGCTGCCCGAATTGGCCTGGTGCTGTTCGCCCTGGCGGCGGTGGTCTTTCCCCTGACGGGGTTGCTGCAGCGGGCTTTGTTCAACACCTTCACAGGAGCTTTCCAGCCCGCTTTTGCCACGGCCTGGGAACTACCGCTGGTGCGACAGGGGCTTACTAACTCAGTGCTGCTGGCCCTGCTCGCTACAGGGTTGTTGCTGTTGATGGGACTGCTTTTGGCTCCCCAGCCAAGGGCTATGAGGCGGCTACGGCAGGTGCTGGATCTGCACTATCTGCTGCCAGGTACCTTGCTGGCCTTAGGCCTGATCTTGCTGCTGGCACCCACCCCGCTTTATGCTACTCCCTGGATCCTGCTCCTGGCCTACCTGCTTAACTTCGCCGCGCTGATGCTACGTTCAATTGAAGCTGGGCTGGAGGCTGGCATTGAGAGGCTGGTGGGAGTAGGCAGGCTTTTCGGTCTGAGGCACGAACGGGCCTGGTGGAAAATCGGCTTCCCACTGCTGCAGCCTTACCTAGCGGCAGGGGTGTTTCTGGTTTTGCCGCTGTGCCTGGCCGAGCTTACCCTATCGGCCATGCTTTACGCACCGGGCAGCGAGACCTTGGGGGTGGCGGTGCTGTCGGCTTTGAACGGTGGTCTTTTTCGCGAGGCCGCCGCTATTGGGCTGATTCTGATGGCCCTATCCCTGTTGCTGCTGGCAGTGCCCCGCCGGGGAGTCGTTTGATGCTACGGTTGACAAATTTGAGCAAGAGCTTTGGTAAAGCAGGCGTTTTCGAGGTCAACCTTCAGCTCGAGCCCGGTGAGGTTATGGCGGTGCTGGGGGCCTCGGGCTCAGGAAAGACCACCCTGCTGAACCTGGTGGCAGGGCTCCTCACACCCGACAGCGGGCACATCTTCCTAGGACCAGAGGAGGTAACCTACCAGCCCCCAGAGCAACGCAGGCTGGCTTATGTGTTTCAGGATCACGCCTTGTGGCCGCACCTCAGCGCGGTAGAACACCTGCTACTGGTGATGAAAAAACCGCAGCGCGAGGCTGCATATCAACTGCTGAGACGGGTTGGGCTGGACGGACTGGAAGAGCGCAAGCCCCACCAGCTCTCCGGCGGGCAAAAACAGCGGGTGGCGCTGGCTCGAGCCCTAGCGGCCAGGCCCCGGCTGCTGCTCCTGGACGAACCCTACTCGGCCCTCGACCCGGTGCTGCGCGAGGAGTTGCGCTTAGAAGTAGTCTCGCTTCTGCGGGCCGAGGGGGTAAGCGCTCTCCATGTCACCCACGACCCCGACGAAGCCCTTGCGGTGTCTGACCGGGTGGCGGTAATGGACATGGGACGCATTGTGCAGGTAGACACCCCAACCCATGTCTACACCCGGCCCCAAACCCTCTCGGCAGCCAAGGCCTTTGGGCGCTTGAACCTACTGCCGGTGCAGGTTGAGAAAGGTCGCGTGCAAGTCAACGGGCAGGCCTGGGAAGTGGAAGGCATTGAAGGGCCGGGCCTACTGGCTTTCCGCTACGAGGATCTACGACCAGATCCTCATGGGGTGCCGGCAAAGGTGCTGGCGATATATATCGGGCGAGGTGAGCGGCTGTGCCGGGTGGATCTGGGCCTGGGAGAAGCCTTGGTAAGGCTAGAAGCTAAGCCTGGGGAGCAGGTGCGGCTGGTGCCCTCAGGCAGGCTAAGGGTGTTCGAGAGAACTGGGTAGGGCACTAGTGCCCCCTTAGCTTCTGCCCATCATGCTTTCCTCCCCAGCGCCGTTCCTGCCCTGATGGGGTGAGGATAAAGCTGTTGCAGTCATCGGCAATCTGGGCCCACAGAATCTTCAACACTTTACGCTTTAGCTGCGGGGCCAGGATGGGGAAAAACAGCTCGTAGCGACGGTCTAGGTTACGCGGCATCAGGTCGGCGCTCCCAGCCCAGACCCGCCACCTGCCTCCAGCTTTGAAGGCCGCTACGCGGGCATGCTCCAAAAAACGCCCCACTATGCTCTTTGCCTCAACGCCCTCCCATAAAACAGTCAGCGTGCTACGGACAATCAGGTGTACGCGAGCCCCCCGGTTCAGGGCCTCCTCCAAGGCCTGCAGGATGGGAGGATCGGTGAGGTGATTGAACTTCAAGATAACCTTGCCCTTCTTGTGAGCCTCAGCCTGGATGCTCTCCAAGAGCAGCTCGCGGATGGCAGGGCCTGTGCGCAGCGTGTTCAGCTCAGGGGCACGCTGCTGCTCCAGGGCCGCAAAAAAGGCCCGCACATCGGAGGTAAGGGTCGGATGGGTCGTGAGGAGCGAGAGGTCGGTGTAAAGCCGTCCGTTGATAGGGTTGTAGTTGCCGGTACCCAGATGAACGTATTCGCTGCCAGCCCGGCGCACGTAGAGGGCCTTAGCATGGACTTTTTTGCTGGGCAAGGGCAGTACCCGCACCCCAGCCCCGGCAAAGCGCAGGTTCCACTCGAGGTTGGCCAGCTCATCGAAACGGGCCCGGCCCTCCAGCAGCACCGCTACATCCTTGCCAGCCTTCGCAGCCTCAATGAGCGACTGGGCAATGCCGTTCTCCTGGCCGATGCGATAAAGGGTGGCCCGCAGGGCCTCCACCTTGGGATCTCGTGCAGCCGCGCGAAAAAAAGCTTCCACCGAAGCGTAGTCCTCAAAAGGGTGATAGAGCAGCAGATCACGACGGCTCAGGTAGGCAAAAGGGTCTTCGATAAAGCTTTTGGGCTTTTTGGGCTTGATGGGTTTGAACTTTTCGCTTTGGGGCCGCCGCTCCACAAGCGCAGCGACAAAGCTCAGATCGAGGGGTGGCGTTATCCGAAAAACCTCCCAGGGTTCTAGCGCCAGAGCCATCCGCAGGGTTTCAACCCAGGGAGGAGGAAAGTCTTCTTCGACCTCGAGATAGCTCACCTTGCCATCTAGACGCTCCTCAAGGACTTCGGGCAGCTCGTCCCAGTCCGTACGCGAACGGTCCAGCTGGGCCAGGCGAATCAGGCGAAACTCATACAGCGGCAGCTTCTGATTACCTGGCAAGAACAGATCGCTGCGCATCCGCACCAGCGCCCCCAGCCGCACAAAACCCATTTCACGCCCCGGTACTTCCAGCAGCCTGGGCAGACCCTCGGGCATTCGGATCAGGTGTTGCAACAACCCCTCCCCCGCCGCAAAATAAAGGGCCTGGCTGGCCAGTTCAGGGATGGCTTCGGGCTGGATCAGGTCGGTCAGGGGAGCTACTTCCTCGGCCAGATAGGCCCCAAAGTACTGCTTCTCGGCTTTGGTAAGCTGGGAGGGTTCTAAAATGTGGAGACCCGTCTGCCCTAGCGCCTTGAGAAACTCCAGGTAGAGTCGGCTGGCCTCCTCGGTCTGTTCCTTGGCTTCCCTTATCAACGCTTGATAGCTAGGACTGCCCCGCTCCTCGGCAAAAGCCCGGGAGATGCGGGCGGAATAAAACTCGTCCATGTTGGAAGCCCAGATGGAGAGGAAGCGCAGCCGTTCTAGCAAAGGAAAGTCAGGCCGCTGGGTTTGCTCCAGCACCCGCCGGTTGAACAAAAGCCAGCTGGCCTCTTGGGTAATGCAGGTGCCGACGCGGTGTGAGCTTCCGAGCTTTGAGCTTTGCTCTTCATTGGGGGATGCTTTGTCTAGCTTGGCTTTCTTCACCCTGGCTTGAGTTTACCGCAAAGCACCAATCGGCTGCTGGGGATGAAGCTTTAGGCAATACATCACACTGCCCTGACGCAACCGAAGAAAGCTAGTTGGATGCGTACGGTTTCAAGCCAGCTTGAGCCTACAGCACCAAACCCCTACGATGAGGCTGTGCGGCGTCTCGGCATTGTGGACTTGGGTTCAGGCACCGCCCGAATGGTGGTCTTCACTTATGCGCCGGGTGAGCACTTCCGCTTGGTGGACGAGATTCGCGAAACCGTGCGGCTAGGGGAAGGGTTGGCCACCCTGGGCCGCTTGAGCGAGAGCGCCATGCACAGGGCCTTTTCAGCCCTCAGACTCTACGCCGACTATGCCAGGGCCACCGGGCTTGGTGAGCTACGGGTGATCGCTACCAGCGCTAGTCGCGATGCCGAAAATGGTTCAAGGTTCCTGCAAGAAATACGCAAGCTGGGGCTTCCAGTGCAGGTGCTCTCCGGTGAGGAGGAAGCCCGCTACGGGGTCTTGGCCGTGGCCAACTCCTTCAATTTCCAAGACGCCTGGGTCATGGATTTAGGCGGGGGCAGTGCTCAGTTCTCGCGCATGAAGGACCGGACATACCAAGAGGGGCGGGCTTACCCCTTGGGGGCGATCCGTCTGACCGAGCTTTTTCTCAAATCGAACCCGCCCAAAAAGGGGGAGATAGAAGACCTCGAGCGCTTCGTGCGCCGCGAGATGAAGGAGGTACTGGCCCAGGTGCGCCAGAACCCCCTGCCGCTGGTGGCGATGGGCGGCACGGTACGCAACCTGGCCAAACTGGCCCAGCGGCGCAAGGACTACCCCCTCGACCTGGTACACGGCTACTTTTTATCGCGCGAGGCGCTGGAGGAAGTGGTAGCGCTATTGGCCCAGCGCACTACTGAGCAGCGCCGACAGCTCGAGGGCCTCCAGGCCGACCGGGCCGATGTGATTGTGGCTGGCGGGCTGGTCTACCGCACGGTGCTGCGCGAAGGGGGGCTCGAGGGCCTCTGGACCTCGGGGCAGGGTCTACGCGAAGGCGCCTTTTATCGAGAATTCCTGCCCACACCACACCTCCTAAGCGATGTGCGTGGGTTCCACGTGCGCAACCTCTTTGCCCGCTACCCCCAGGACTGTGGCCACACCAACCGGGTGCGCCACTTCTGCCGCCTGCTCTTCCAGCAACTATCCCCCCTACACGGCTATGGCCAAGCCGAGGAGCGGCTACTGGATGAGGCCGCCCTGCTGCACGATATCGGCATGAGTGTAGGCTACTACGACCATCACAAACACGGTGAGTACCTAATCATGAGCGGAGCCATCCCTGGACTCACCCACCGCGAGCAGGCCTTACTGGGATTGCTGGTGCGCTACCACCGCAAAGGCGAGCCCCGGCCTGGGGTGCACCGCTCGCTGTTGCAGGAGGGTGACAGCAAACGCTTGCTGCGGCTCGCTACTATCCTACGCATCAGCGAGCACCTCGAGCGCAGCCGGGTGGGACGGGTAAAGGGCTTGAAGGTGGAAATTGGAAGCAAGCAGGTGCGCCTGACCCTTTTGGCCCGAGAAGAACCTTGGGTAGAGCTTACCGAAACCCGCAAGCAGGCCAGGCTGTTTCAGCACGCCTTTGGGCTGGAGCTGCTGGTAGAATGGGAGCCTCGAGGTTAACCGTGCAGCTTTACCTGATTCGCCACGCCATTGCGATCGAAGCAACGCCAGAGCAGCCTGACGATGCACGCCCGCTCTCTCAAGAAGGCATACAAAAGTTCCGCGAGGTGGTACAAGGGCTCAAGCGCCTGGGTGTGGTGCTGGATCGCCTCTATCACAGTCCCAAGCTGCGGGCCGTGCAGACGGCAGAGCTGCTGGTTCCACTGCTGGACGGCGAAACCGAGGTAACGCCCTATCTGGCCGCCGAGCCCAGCCTTGAACTCCTGAAAACCCTTCAGGGTTCGTCCGTAGCGCTGGTGGGTCACGAGCCCTGGATTAGCGACCTATGCGCCTGGCTTATCATCGGGCGCCAGGAGGGCCACTCCTTACCATTCAAGAAAGGTGGCGTGGCCTACCTCGAGGGCACCCCCGAACCTGGCGGCATGAGGCTGCTGGGTTTCTGGTCTCCTAAGCTTCTGCGTCGGCTGGGACAGTGACACGCACTCAAGGCTCGAGCCGGAAAGGGGTTCTCTGCCCCGCCAGGGCGATTTCTCTGGCCTCCTGAGGAACCCAGGAAAGCCCCAGCACCGCCCTGTAGGCCTGCAGGGCTTTGTCGCGCTGGCCCATCAGGTCGGCCAGCTGCCCGTACCGAGCCAGGGCATAGCCAGGCAAGTATTCGGGATACTGAAAATCAGTGTGTACGAGCTGCTCCATCAGCTCAAAGGCATCCGCAATCTGGCCCGCCGCCAGGTAGATCTGGGCTGCACAGTACAGGGCTTCAGGGCCTCCGACCTCCCGCAGTTGCTGCAACAACACTGCCCAGTCGTCCGCCTCGCTCAATTGCCAGGCTCTGTCCAGCACGCTGCGCTGACGTTCTAGCTCGGTCGGGGTATGGGCCCCAGGCAGTTTACAACGCTCTGCTGGTAGATGGTCCAGCAGCAGGGGGTACTCGAGCACGTCTACCAGTACCGCCACCCGCCCCCAGGCATGGCCGAGCTGCGCAGCCACCTGGGCCATGCGTTGCTGCCGGAAGCCCGTAGCAGGCCCCTCCCCGAATACCTGTACATAACCCTGGTGGTAGGCCCTGAGTGCCTGCAAAACCGAATCCTGGGCGAAATCCTCCGGTGTACGAGGGTTACCAACCACCCATTTGAGGTTTTCCTCGAGCCCACGCATCTGGCTCAGAATCTGCTGCCCCTTCGGATACTGGCTCAAGGCCTCGCGAAAGCGTTCCGCCTCGGCCTTGAGTTCCGACCGATGATCCAGCGCCTCCAGCGCAATACCCGCACTTTCGGCCCAAGGCAAAACATGGAACAATGAGAGCTCGTTCTGGTCGCGCCAGCTCTGCGCCGCCAGTTCTTCTGGGCTATACGAGGCCAGGAAAATCCTCTCGGGCTGGTGCGCTTTGAGCAGTTCGAGCACCGTCACCCCATTGTAGCGCGGGTGCAGCACATGAAAGGGGCCCAGCGTGGGAATCACCAAGACTGACACGCCTAGTATTCTAGACCTCAAAGACCGCAACTACCGTTTGGCCATGCTCAATGGCTGGTTTGTGCTGATAGGGGACGCCTTCTTTAATGGTTCCATTGTGCTGGCATCCTTCGCAGCCAAGCTGGGGGCAGCCAACTGGGTCATCGGTCTACTGCCAGCCCTGCTCAACACAGGCTCCATGGTACCCCAGGTCTTCATCGCCTCCTATGTGGCCCGGCTACCCGTAAAGGTCGCACTATACCGCCGGGTGGCCTTGCTGCGCGTAGCTAGCTTAGGCATCGTGGCCCTAGGTGGGTTTTTTTTGGGCCACTGGCCCGAACTACTGCTGTGGGTATTTGTGCTAGGCCTGGCCCTCAACGGGTTTTTTACTGGGTTCTCGAGCCTACCTTTCTGGGAAGCCATCGCCAAGACCGTCCCCATGGAGCGACGCAGCGGGCTTTTTTCGGCGCGCAACCTAGTAGGGGGAGGGTTGGCCTTTGGAGCCGGTTATTTAGTGCGGCTGGTGCTCGAGCTGCCTCTAGCCTTCCCCTATCCCTACGCTATCCTCTTTACCCTGGGAACCCTGGCTTTCGCCTACGGCTGGCACCTTTTTGCCCAAATTGACGAGCCTCCCGACAAGGAGATCCGCACCGAGCGCATCTCTCTCGGCCTGCCCTTCCGCGACTTTTATTTTCGCCGCTTTCTACGGGTACGCATCCTGCTGGCAGTCGCCAGCATGGTCGAACCCTTCTACGTGGCTTACGCCGTACGGACGCTAGGCCACAAGAGCGAAATCGGTACCTACCTCATGGTCTACACACTTTTCTCGGTACTTTCAAACCTGCTTTGGGCGCAGGTCTCTAAGTACTATGGTTCACGCAGCCTCATCCTGATCGGTGCCGCACTGGGCGCGGCAACGCCTGTTCTGGCATTGCTGCTGCCGAAAACTCTGTTCTGGCTGGTTTTTGCTCTGCAGGGGACCTATCTTGCTGCCATTGGGGTGGGCACCTCCGTCTACCTGGTGAATCTGGCCCCTACCAACGCCCGTAGTTCGTACATCGGCCTATCTAACACCATAGTGGGGGTGCTGGCTTTCTCGCCGGTACTGGGGGGCCTACTGGCCGACCGCGTCGGGTATCTGGGGCCCATAGCAGTGGCCACCATCTGCTACGCCTGGGCTCTTTATGCAGGCCGTCGCTTGAAGCTACTCGAGGCAGTACGGCCACGCTAGACTGGCCGCCCTGTACCGCTCAGATTTGACGCCCCTCCCCTGGCAGCCGTAGACTTCTCGCTAAGATGAGTACTCGGCCAACTACTAGGCCTCGGGAGAGCTTCTAGCTGCAAGGCATGTAGAGGTTCTCCCGGCTCGTAGTTGAAGAGCCGGGCTTTTTTTTGAGGTGCTTATGAACGCAGTGCTTCCCGACGGACGAAAACTGGAACTCCAGCCTGGCGCTACCGCTGCTGATGCCGCCAGAGCCATCGGTCCCAGGCTGGCCAAAGCAGCCGTTGGCGCGATTGTCAATGGAGAACTGTACGACCTGCACAAGCCCCTACCCCCAGAAGCCGAACTGCGCATCCTGACCGAAAAGGATCCCGAGTACACCCAGCTCTTTCGCCACACCCTGGCCCATGTGATGGCCCAGGCAGTGCGTGAGCTGTATACCGAACAGGGCTACAAACCCGAAGAGGTCCGGCTGGCCATCGGCCCGGTAATCGAAAACGGCTTCTATTACGACTTCGACGCCCCCAAGCCCATCCGCGAGGAGGATCTACCCATCATTGAAGAAAAGATGCGCCGAATCATCGCAGCCGACCTGCCCCTGAGGCGCTTTGTGCTTCCACGCGAGGAGGCGCTAAGGTGCTATGCGGGCGTAGATCCCTATAAAACCGAACTCATTCAAGACCTTCCTGAAACGGAAGAAATAAGCTTCTATCAGCAAGGCGACGATCGGTTCGGCTTCACCGACCTATGCCGGGGTCCACACGTTCCTAGCACAGGCCGCATCCCACCTCACTTCAAGCTAACCAACATCGCGGGGGCCTATTGGCGGGGTGACTCGAGCCGTCCCATGCTCCAACGCATATATGGCATCGCTTTTCGCAGCAAAGAAGAGCTGGAACACTACCTCTGGCAGCAGGAGGAGGCCAAACGCCGCGACCACCGTAGGCTGGGGCAAGAGCTCGAGTTGTTCACCATCTGCGAGGAGGTGGGTAAGGGTTTGCCGCTTTGGTTGCCACGGGGCGCTTTCATTCGCAAACAGATGGAAGACTACATGTACCAAAAGGAGCAGGCCTACGGCTACCACTACGTCTACACGCCGCATATCGCCAACGCTAGGCTTTATTACACCTCGGGCCACCTGCCCTACTACCAAGACGATATGTACGCCCCCATCGAGATTGAGGGGGAAGCATATTACCTAAAGCCCATGAACTGCCCGCACCACCACATGATTTACAAGGCCCGGCCCAGAAGCTACCGCGAGCTACCCCTGCGGCTAGCCGAGTTCGGTACGGTCTATCGCTTCGAGCTTTCCGGCACCCTAAGCGGTCTAACGCGTGCACGGGGCTTCACCCAGAACGATGCCCACATCTACTGCTCACGGGCTCAGGTTACCGAGGAGTTCATCCGGGTTATTCAGCTTTTTGATGAGGTGTACAAAGACTTCGGCATCTCGGATTACTGGTTCCGCCTCTCGCTGCCAGACTTTGAGCGCAATCCCGAGAAATTTGGCCAGGAAAACGACAACTGGCGCGACGCCATTGCAGCCATCCGGGCCGCGCTGGAACAGACTGGGGCTAAGTACGTAGAAGGCGTTGGCGAGGCCACCTTCTACGGCCCTAAGCTGGACGTGCAGATCCGCAGCGTGCTGGGCAAGGAAGAAACCATTGCCACCAACCAGCTTGACTTTATTGTGCCCGAGCGCTTTGGCCTCGAGTTCACCAATGAAAAAGGCCAAAAAGAGACCCCAGTGGTCATCCACCGCGCCATCATGGGAAGCTTCGACCGTTTCTTCGCCTTTTACTTGGAGCACACTGCAGGTAACTTCCCGCTGTGGCTATCCCCCGTCCAGGCGGTCATCGTGCCCATTGCAGACCGGCATCTGGCCTACGCCAATCGGATAGCCACCCAGATGCGCCAAAACAAACTGCGGGTAGAAGTTGATAGCCGCCCCGAGCGCATGAATGCCAAAATCCGCGATGCTGAGCTACAAAAAATCCCCCTCATCCTGGTGGTGGGCGACAAGGAAGCTGAAGCTGGTACCGTCAATTTGCGTGAACGTCAGGTTAAGGAACAGCGAACACTGGAAGTGGCGGCCCTCATCAAGGAAATGCTGCAACGGATCGAGGCCAGACAGTAGGTAGAGGGTAGAAAGACCCCCCCAGCTTTGGAAATCAACCGCCATCAGGCGGCGCGGTGGCTTCTGCCAGGGGGGGTAAGGCTTCAGGCCAGGTGTTTCACACGCTGAGCCGCCTGGCCGCGCGGTGCAACGCAGGCACTGAACCCAGTAGGGAAAGGCAGAAGCCAATTCCGCAACGAGACAGGTCTGCTGCCCATAGGATGAGGGCGCACCAGAATAGGGCGGAATCCATCCACACTCCGCAATTTAGACTTCCTGCCCACATGAGCAGGTTACAACATCCACCCTCACAGGAGCGTTGTATTTGCACAAAAAGCACTATTGTTGCTTGCCGGACACCAGCAGCAAGAACCTAAAGAAACCGCGTTGCTCAAGCCCGCATAGGCTTTTGTGAAAGTTCCTCACCAGGTTCCCTCCAGGCCAGCTCGATCAGATCGATCAGCTCCTCCACTGGAACACCATAGCTGCGGGAGATGTGCGTAATTTCGTGCCCCAACCGCCTCAAGTGAGCCACATATTGCTGATGTCGCTGGGGCTCCTCGCCTAGCTCAGCCTCGAGGTCCTCCAACATGCCGATGAGCCAGTTCAGAAGCTCACTGGCATCTTGATCCGTAAGCCCATCGGTCAAGGCCTCATCCTCGAGGAGCATTTCGGTCAGGCGTTCGATCATATAGGCCTTCATACTACGCCGAAGCGCCCCGGAATGTAAGGGCGTATCCAAGCGCTAAAATCCCTCTTTAGCGCGGGTTGGTGCCTAGTTATCAGGAGGGACAAGCCAAAAAAGCAGCTCATCCTTGTGAACATACCCCATCTGGCGAACCAAACCCTCGCGGTAGCGCGGGTCGGCAGCAAGCTCTAGCGCTTCACTCAACTCTTGGTTGCGCACCTCGAGTTGCTCAAGGCGAAACTGAACCTGCAAGACTTGGTCGCGAAGCCGCACGCTGCGCTGCAGCTCCAGGGCAATTAAAACCGACATATGTAGTGCTCCCAAGGCAAAAATTAAATGCAAAAAGCGATAAATTGGCCTTTCCACAACACCAGTGTATCACCCGCCGGCTGTTACCCTACACCTTTTATTATTCGGCCAGACTATAGCACCACGAATACGAAAGATCCGGAAAAGTGTTTCTTTTCTGAAAAAGTTTTACTATAATGTAACTTGTACAGCGGATCAGGGGGTAAAAATGACAAAAACCAAAGAGCGGGACAACTACCGATCGCGCTTAAAAGCGGTAGGGCTGCGCCACACCTTGCCCAGAGAGCGGATACTGGCCTTTCTCGATCGAAAAAACAACCACCCAACACCCGAAGAACTGTACCTGGGCCTGAGAAAAAAGGGTTACAACATAGGCCTTTCAACGGTTTACCTAAACCTCCAGGTGCTGCGCGAAGCCGGCTTGCTGTGGGAGTTCAAGGATCAAAAAGGCCAGACCCGTTACGACGGTTTTAGCGAGCACCACCACCACCTTTTTTGCTTGCAGTGCAGCAGGATCGAAGATATCTTAGATGAAGACCTCCCCGGCCTCGAGCAAGAACGCATCAAAGCCGCCTTGGAAGCCAGGAACGGCTGGTTTGTAGCGGAAGCCCACCTGGTGCTGCGCGGAGTCTGCCCCAGGTGCCAGTGAGGCCAGGCTCGTACGGTGACACCTTCAGGCTTACACGCCAACAAGCTCTTTTACAGCCTCAGCACGGCTTTTTTTCTCAGCAGCCTGCAACAGCTCAACAAGCGTCCGTACACCAAATCCTGTACCACCTGCCGGGCCTAGGCTATGAGGCTTTTCAGCATAAGCCGGCCCAGCAATATCAAGGTGCACCAAGGGCTTGCTAGTAAACTCGGCTAGGAAAAGAGCCGCCATAATGGCCCCTGCGGAACGGCTGCGGCCGTGGGTGTTTTTGAGATCGGCGGTGCTGGACTGAAGGGCCTCGAGGTATTCCTTTTCCATCGGCAGGGGCCAGACTTTTTCACCTGCGCGCTCGGCAGCTTCCTGCACCTCACGGCCCCAACGGGCATCGTTAGCAAACAGGCCCGCTATCTTTTCCCCCAGCGCAACCACGCAGGCCCCCGTCAGGGTAGAAAGTTCCACAATTGCCTCTGCACCCTGGCGGTCAGCATACGTAATGGCATCCACCAGGGTAAGTCGCCCTTCCGCATCGGTGTTTAGCACCTCAATGGTTCTACCCGAAAGGCTCGTGAGTACATCGGACACCCGGTAGGCTGTGCCAGAAATCATGTTCTCGGCTGCTGCCACATACGCCCGCACCTCCACAGAAGGCTTGAGCCGCGCAATCGCCCGCATAGCCCCTAGCACAGCAGCTGCACCGGCCATGTCACACTTCATGGTGATCTGGGCTTCCGCAGGCTTGAGGGAGTACCCTCCGGTATCGAACGTGAGGCCCTTCCCCACCATCGCAATCACCCGGCTGGCAGGGTTTTGGGGCCTGTAGGTGAGCTGGATAAAACGGGGTGGGTTGGCCGAACCCTGAGCTACCCCATAAAAAGCACCCATGCCCGCTTGTCTGATCTGCTCCTCATCCCAAATCTCCACCTCGAGCCCCAGTTCCCGGGCCATCGCGCGGGCACGCTGGGCCAGTTCGGCTGGAGTCAAGACATTCGGGGGCTCGTTAACCAGGTCACGGGCATAATTGACCGCTTCTGCAACAATCGCGGCCTGCTCTACCGCAGGCCCCGAGGCTCGAGCAAGCCACAAACGCAGCTTTTCACCTCGCCTACCTGCAGGGCCAGTCTTGTACTTGTCCCAGCTATACCCACCCAGCAAGGCGCCCTCAGCTAGCACGTAGCTGGCTTGCTTTTTGCCAAATTTACTGGAGAGAAAGACCTCACACACGGCCTCTTTGAAGCCTAGACGAGCGATCTCCTGTACCAACCTGGCGCCTGCTTTACGCAGGGTTTCAATGTCGGCACCGCGCTTCTTACCTAGGCCAAACAGCAAGACAAATCTTGGCCCTTCTCCTTTACTCGAACGCAGGGGAATAAGCAAAGTTTGACCAAATTCGCCCTTAAAGTGCAGTTCCCTCATCATTCTGGAGAGCGCTTGATTGTATCTGGCATCAAGCTTATTGCCCTCATCGCTAAACGTCCCACCCCATACCCCAATAACCACCAAAGGAGCGGGTATCTCTCCAACGTAACGCCGTGCCGACTTTAGAGTAATTTCCATGTCAGGTGAACTATAACACAGACAAAGACTCAACCAGAAATGGGTCTTCTGACATGATCCCGCCTGCTTGCGCACATCTGAGGCTTCCCTGGCCCTCCAGAAGCACACCTACCCGCGACCCCACCAGACCCCAGCAGTAGGCCATCGCCTGCAGTAAAGCAGCAATAGCTAGACGCGAGGGCACCCTTAAGCTGATTCCACAGCTTTGTTTTGGCCCTTATCCGTATCCCGGTCTCGTGGTAAGTCTCCAACTAGGTGTTCTCGGCCCGGTCTGCCAACCTGCTGTGGCCCTACAGCGCCTCCGCCCGGCTAAAGCCTCTCGGCCAGCAAGTGGGTAAAGGCCGATACCTTCCTCGCTCAACCGCGTGCACAAGCCCCAAGCTCGAGGAGCAGGAAGGGAAAAAGGGCTCACTAGCCAGCCTAGAGAGGGGCAAAGGCTGGTGTAAGCGGATCAGGGCCTTGAGCACTGGGAGGTGTGCAAGCAGGGAAAGACTTTGTAATCCGGGTTCGCGGAGGTTAGGGAACGGGTCTTCCCTTAACTGCAGGGGATTGGTGCCCCTCGAGCAGGAAGGAAGCCCTGCAGGTGGTGGAGATGTACGGTGGAGTGGTCGGCAGGTACTCTTGAGAGGTGGGGATAGCCAACGGGCAAAATTCCCCAAGCTGCCTTTAGTCCGCTCACCCAACCACGAGGTCATCAAAGAGTAGCTGTGGCACTCAGAAGGCGATGAGGGAAGCCCTGGACAAAATTCCTGTGGCTTGACAGCCCCTCGTCTGTGGTGTAATCTTACGACTTGGACGAGGTTCAACCCCTCTGTCCAGGCTGCCATCGGAAGAACAGCAAGCCGGGCCACCCTAGCTCAACTGGTAGAGCACCCGACTTGTAATCGGAAGGTTGTCGGTTCAATTCCGATGGGTGGCTCCACAAGGGCAGGTGGCCGAGTGGTTAAAGGCGACAGACTGTAAATCTGTTCTCTTCGGAGTTCGGCGGTTCGAATCCGTCCCTGCCCACCAAGCACCCTTCCGATAGCTGAAAGCCGCAAGTTGTGAGCCGTCGGATACAAGCGGTGCAAAAGCGCCCAGCGCGGGAATAGCTCAGCCGGTAGAGCATCTGCTTCCCAAGCAGAGGGTCGCGGGTTCGAGTCCCGTTTCCCGCTCCACCAAGCGCTTCATGCGCGAACACCACCGGTGCTCGGGTAGCTCAGCTGGTAGAGCACACCCTTGGTAAGGGTGAGGTCGTCGGTTCAAGCCCGATCCCGAGCTCCAAGCCCACACCGCCCGTCCACCGCTGCGGGCGGTGAGTTCCTGAAGAAAACACTAAAGCGGAAGCCACAAGGAGGCAGTACACATGGCGAAAGGTGTATTTGAGCGGACCAAACCCCACGTGAACGTGGGGACCATCGGACACGTAGACCACGGGAAGACCACGCTTACGGCGGCGATTACCTATGTAGCGGCGGCGGCCAATCCCAACGTGGAGGTGCAGGCCTACGACCAGATCGACAAGGCTCCGGAGGAGAAGGCGCGGGGGATCACCATCAACACGGCCCACGTGGAATACGAGACCGAGAAGCGGCACTATTCGCACGTGGACTGCCCTGGGCACGCGGACTATGTCAAGAACATGATTACTGGGGCGGCCCAGATGGACGGGGCGATTTTGGTGGTTTCGGGGACCGACGGTCCCATGCCGCAGACCCGGGAGCACATTCTGCTGGCGCGGCAGGTGGGGGTGCCGTACATTGTGGTTTTTTTGAACAAGATCGATATGGTGGACGACCCGGAGCTTTTGGACCTGGTGGAGATGGAGATCCGTGATCTTCTGAACCAGTACGAGTTTCCGGGGGATGAGACCCCCATTGTGCGGGGCTCGGGGCTGAAGGCTTTGGAGCACATGACGGCCCACCCCAAGACCCAGCGGGGTGAGAATGAGTGGGTGGATAGGATCTGGGAGCTGCTGGACGCGATTGACAGCTACATTCCCACCCCTCAGCGGGATGTGGACAAGCCCTTTTTGATGCCGGTGGAGGACGTGTTTACCATCACTGGGCGGGGCACGGTGGCCACGGGGCGCATCGAGCGGGGCCGGATCAAGAGCGGGGACGAGGTGGAGATCGTGGGCCTGCGGGAGACCCAGAAGACGGTGGTGACGGGGGTGGAGATGCACCGCAAGACCCTGAGCGAGGGGATTGCGGGGGACAACGTGGGGCTGCTGCTGCGGGGTGTGAGCCGGGAGGAGGTGGAGCGGGGGCAGGTGCTGGCCAAGCCGGGCAGCGTGACGCCGCACACCAAGTTTGAGGCCTCGGTGTACATCCTGAAGAAGGAGGAAGGGGGGCGGCACACGGGCTTTTTCAGCAACTACCGGCCACAGTTCTACTTTCGCACCACCGATGTGACCGGGGTGGTACAGCTGCCCAAAGGGGTGGAGATGGTGATGCCGGGGGATAACGTCACCCTCAGCGTCGAGCTCATCAAGCCCATCGCCCTGGAGGAAGGTCTGCGCTTCGCCATCCGTGAAGGCGGCCGTACCGTGGGTGCCGGTGTGGTCTCTAAGATCATCGAGTGA
>Ga0209691_1000221_pt1 | contig 41383 bp, 35 predicted proteins | sample YNPMSBMetaG_FD_187120 | JGI IMG/M metagenome (GOLD analysis project Ga0209691, IMG submission 187120) | Anoxygenic and chlorotrophic microbial mat microbial communities from Yellowstone National Park, USA - YNP MS-B MetaG (SPAdes) (version 2) ... | reverse complement strand
ATTTATAACCTCCGCGTAAAAATAATCTGTCGTAATAACTGGTTTCCAATCCAAAATTTATTCTTTCGTTATTGTCGTTAGGATGAACCGCATCAATTGCAAAACGAGATTTAAAGAATCCTTCCTTATATAAATCGATAGCGACGCCAACTTGAAAGGTCAAAGGCAAAGGGTAATCGTCTGTCAATAATCGAGCTGGCGTCAAACGATTTAGCGGAACGTTAGGATCAATATCGTGCGTCACATTTAAATTTTCTCCGTCAAATCTTAAGTCGGGACCAAAGTTTGAAAAACTCATAGCTATAACTAAATTATTGAAATCGATTTTATATCTTGTGCCGATATCAAAAGCTATCGTAGAAGAAGAGACATTGTAAATTCTCTGATTAATATATTTAGCGGTTACGCCAAAAGAAAACATATCCGTCAAATTTCTCGAATAAGAAAACATAAGACAAAGATCTGACGCGTCGAAAAATCTTCCTGTTCCTTGCGGGCTAAATTCCGTTGTTATTTCCATTTTATCAGTTAGAAAAGAAATTAATCCTATTGATAGAACCCCGAGATTTTGAAGATTGTAAGATGCGGCAAAAGCGTTATAATCGAACATCTCGAAATATCGCATATATGTAAAATAAGCCGCGGCAGATTTTATATTAGTTAAGCCAGAAGGGTTCCAGAATATTGCCGATGGATCGTCGATGATTCCTACTACGGCGCCGCCTAAAGCTGCGGCTCGCGGCCCGGTTGGAATTTTTAAAAATTGAGCGCCGCTTGTTCCCAAATTTGCATTTTGGGCAAACGATATCATATTCAAAATTATAATTAAAGCCGTTATATATTTTATTTTTTTCATTTTATACTCCGCATTCTTTTTACTTAATAACCGCAAATTTTCCTTTATATTCGCCTACCGAAGATTTGACAATAAAAATATAAACTCCCGGAGCGATTTCTCTTCCGCTTTCGCTTCTCAAATCCCAGGTCGCTTCGCCGTAAAATGAATCATGAGAAATCTTTTTAACTAAATCAGCATCTATAGAGAAAATGTAAATCTCGCATTGTGGAGGCAAATTTATAAATTTTATCTGCCTTAACGGCTCCCGTCTGAGCTGACCAAATTCTGGCTCGTAAAGCGAAGAGACAATATAAGGATTAGGAACAACTTTTATATCTTTTAATTTCGACTTAATTTCAGATTTAACAAATGAAGCCTCTTGAATTTGCAACTCAAATACGTCTCTTAGATTTGGCTCTTTTGGGTTAATAATTGATAATAAAAAGGCATTGCCAGCTGCTGGCGGGGAATTTGAGTTAAATTTTGCTCGGAATGAAAGTCCTTTAAATAAAAATGTTTGATTATTATATAAAGTGTCAATCTTATATACGGTAGTTCCGTTCTGATAATTTTTAATTTCCAATCCAATAAATCCGCCGCTTGAGCTTATTCCTTTGTTTGTTATCTGTAGAATGAAAATAGAGTCTACTAATTGATTTTCGGAAACAACTGATATTTCAAAATTGATTTGATCGACGCCAGAAATTTTTGAAAAATTTTGTATCGCGTTTGGCTTGTTTATTGAAAAAATTATTCCATCCTTCGTTGAATAATATTTTCCAATTTCAAAAGGTCTTGGATTGATTACCGTATCAGTTCCATTTTTAACGACATATATAGAATAATACAAAGTAATATAATCGTTAAGTTTGGGCAACAAATCCAAAGAAGCGTTTGGATCTGGATCGTATACTCTAAATCTAATTCCATAAGCGGAAAGAGTATAAACCGTTCCGGTATTTTGGTAATTTCTTGGATCGGGACCGATAATTTCTAAAGTAGACAAATCGACAATCCTCAAAGAATTTTTGCTCAAAAATTCTATTCCAAAGTTTCTTATTTGCGTTTTTGAAGAGTCGATTATTTCAATATCGACTTTTGTGTTTAATTTTCCTTTGGTAGTTCTTGCTAAATAGCAAAATCTTACTTCATATTTATCGGATTGATTTAATATCGCATCTTGATCGCCATATAAAGTAATATAATAATTGCTAATTCCTTTTCCGATATTCTTTAAAGACGCTAAAGAAATTGGCTTGTATCCAATAGCGGCAAATTTTGGAGATAATATTTTTAAATTAGGAGCTTGTGGCGTGTTGCCCTTCGGACTCTCTAAACTTTCAATGTCTAAACTTCCGCGATCGTAAGAAGTTATCGTATACCAATATTCAAAACCATTAACGACGGCCGTATCTCTATAACTATACTCAAGTCCAGTATTTGAGCCGATATTATTTCTAACATCCCACGATTTTAACAATGTCCATGTCAATCCTCTGTCAGATGAGCGATATAATTTATAACCTTCGAAATCATATTCTCCGCTGAATGCGTCTTTAGACTTTTCAGCGGCGTCATCCCAATATAATTGACAATATCCGTCTCCAGCATAACCTGATAATTTAGGAGTTGCAGGAGGTCGCGGCAGAGCAAAATTATTTTTTACAATATTATTTGCCTGATTCCAATAATAAATCAATTGCTCGTAATTATCTCCAGCCACCAATGCTGTTATAAATTTTAACGTATCATTAACATTCAAATTATATGGTCCTGAAGATATCATAGCTACTATATCTAAACCATTTGCCGGAATTGTCGCCGGATCGTCAAAATGAATATTATTTGGAGTTCCCAAATGAAAATATCTGGGACCTAAAGATGAATTATACAAAGACTGAGAACTTGACATTATACCATATAAAATTGTGTCTTGTTCGCTGTCGTCGTCGTACAAATTATAATGCATATCAGTAACTCCTAATTCAATATCATTAACTTTAGGAGTTTTTAGAAAAGAAATTCCCATATAACCTGGAGGATTTCCTGGCCATTCAGAGCTAAAGTTATCTGCGTCATAGAAATAAAGGAGATTTTTGTCTTTTTCAAAACCAATTTTATCGTCAGCATATTCTGGAATGCCGCCTGAAATGTTTCCAACGTCTATATCTGTATACATCGCAAAATAAAGTTTATCTAAATTTTGAGTTCCTTTATTAATAATTAAAAACTCGAAGAAAATAATATTTTCCGCCAATTTTGAACCAAACGCATAACCTTTTTGATGAACTTCAATATTCAATTTTGTTCTTGAGTTTGCGGCATCGTCGTAAACGCAATAACTATCTTGATCGGATATAAAAATTGGATTGCCATTCGCATCTTTAACAGGCCAACCATTTTCAGGATGCCAACTTTTTGGATCGTCGCTAAAAGCGATTTTAGCTTTTTCCGGATTATGGAAACCGCCCACCGCTTCCCATTCTTCATTAGTAGTAAAACGTCCTTGAATTACGTTGCCTGGAATTCCAACCATCGGATTTAAACGATAAATATAATGCCTACCGCTATTGATTGGATATTCTCCCGACGGACCTTGAGTTATTCTGCGAGGATATAATTTTCCTCTATTTTCAAAAAACAAGCCTATTTTATTTATGTTATGAGCTCCGCCAGCTCTATCGGCAAGACCTAAATTTTTTTCTAAAGGATCTTTATCATAAAAATTTCTTTTTGACTGCGAGTTTATAGCTAAATTTATACACAAAATTAAAAAACTTGCTGCAATGACTTTAATCTTCATTTTTCGCTCCTTATTTAAAATTTAATTCCAACGCCAAGTCTCACGCTTCTTGGCGGACCGTAATTAGCTGGATTTCTCATATATTCTCTCGATCGATTGCCGACAAGCGTAAATTCTGGATCGCCTGTATCGGGATAAACATACAACACATTTTTACGATTAGTTACATTATACGCTTCTACAAACGCTCTTATTTTTATAAAATCTATTATAAATTCTTTCCCAAATTCAACGTCTAATTGATAAGTCGCAGGCAATCTTAAAGAATTCTTAACGACAAATCCTATATCTCTTCCAGATGGAGTATATGGATAGCCAGATGAAGCTCTAAAAATCAAACTCAAATCAGTTTTTTCTAAAATTTTAATTCCAAATAAATCCGGTCCTTCGTCTTTTTTCAAGAAAAAAGAAGTCGATGCGTTAAATACATGCGTTTTATCAAAATCTAAATAATATAACAAAGTCGATTCTTGAGTTCCAGGATATTGTTCAGTTTCAGAAGAAGCGCTTCCTTTCGCTACTGAATAAGTATAACTTAACGATCCTCCAAAATGTTCTGTCGGTCTAGAATCTATAGTCAATTCAAAACCTTTTACGTTAGCGTAATCTTCATTAACATAAAGAGTATATCCAATTGGACGCCCATCTACAAAAGGAAACAAATACGTGGTGCCGACAAGCCCTGTTATGTCTTTATAGTAAACCACAGCGTGAATAGCCGTATTTTCATTCAACTGATGCGACAAACCTGTTTCAAAAGCCACAGTTCTCTGCGCGTCTAAACTTGGTTGTCCAAAAATCGGCTCGCGAACAGACGTTTTATAATCTTTGTTTTCAAATAAAAATCTGTAGTCTGGATTCTGGAAAAAATGCCCATATGAAAAATGTATTTTAGTTATATCGCTTATTGGATGCGAAATTCCAATTCTTGGACTGATTTGATAACGCGGTTTTACTTTTATCATAGAATTTGGATCCAATGGATCTTTTCTAAAACTTACATTTGCATTCATATAGTCAAACCTCAACCCGGCATTAACGACTAAAAATGGAAATTCAATTTTATCTTGAACATAAAAAGCTAACTCATAAGGCTTATTTGTTTCGTAATTGTCTATATACTGAAGAGCTATAGGTCTTTTAATTCCATCGACGCTAAAAAGTTTTAAATAATGATGTTTGAATTGAGCGCCAAATTTTACCTCATTGTTATTTCCAATTTGCCAAACGGCGTCTAATTTGCCCTCCACAGTTCTTGTTCTACTGTCTGTCAACGAAGTAGGAGTGGCATAATCGTAAAAGTCTCTATATTCTTTTCCATTCTCAATTGTAATGCGATAAATATAATCGTTTATTCCTATATATCTCGACGTGTCTCTATCATAACCATTAAAATATTTTTGATCAAAATATGAAAATCTTATGTCGTAAAAGAAATTAGAAGCTACTGAATGCGTAGCTGCAAACGACCCTTGCGAGCTTTCAGATTCAATTTTTGAATAATATTGCGGAATATACTTATAGGCATGATTATAATTTTTTCTTCTATTTAGATTTGCTCTTCCTGAAACTGAATATTTAAATCCTTTTATATTGAAGAAAGTTAATTTTGCAAATCCTATCCAATCCTTGTCATAACCAAAAGGCAAATAACTTCCTCTTTGATTTGTTTCTCCAGAAATAAAAAATCTAACATCTTTACTTATTAAAGGTCCGCTAAAGGAACCGTTAAGTCTCAATTCTTCCAAATCGGCATATTCTTTTATTCCAAATGATGAAGTTCGATACTCCAATTTGCCTCCAAATTTTTCTCCGCCGTCTCTTGTCACAATATTGACGACGCCGCTTAAGGCATTTCCATATTCGGCGTTAAAAGTTCCGCTTAAAAGGCTCATTTCTTGAATTGCGTCGTTATTAATTTGAGCGGCTAAACCGCCAAGAAGCGGATCTCTTACATACATCCCATCTATGAGAAAGGCGACCTCGTTTGCTCTTCCGCCTCTAACATTAATTCTATTTCCTTCTCCCACCACTCCCGCTTGTAATTTAATTATATCCATAAAACCCGCGGCAGGCAAAGCTTCTATTTGTTCTCTTGTCACAACAGAAACCGATCCGGTAAGATCTTTTTGAACCTGAGGAGTTTCCGCTCGAATTACAATTTGTTCAAATTCTATTTCCCCGCTTTCAAGAGATAAGTCTAAATATGTAGTTTGATCGATATTTATTTTAACAAGCTTTATAGTTTTGCTTTGATAACCTATAAAACTTACTTTAACGTCGTACGTTCCGGGCGGTATGTTTAATATCATAAAATTTCCATTAATATCGGTAGCGGCTCCAAAGTTTGTTCCAATCAAAAAAACATTTGCTCCAATAATAGGCTCTTTTGTTTTTGCGTCAATTACCTTTCCTGACAACTTCCCCACCGACCCAGCATAAAACGACGAGTAAATAATAAAGACAGTTAAAATTGCAAATATTCCTTTTTTCATTTTTGTCTCCAATTATTCTTGATCTAATAATAAATGCTTTGAAATTTTAGCGACAGCATTAAGCTTTCTTAATATTTTCTCCGACTTCGATTTATTTCTCAAAGCGCATTCTGTGACAATTGAATTTATTAATGTTAATATCGAGCTAAGAGAATTTGTAAAAAGCATATTTTCGCTTTTAACTCTCAACGATATGTCCGAATATTTCCCGATTGGAGCGTTAATTTTATTCGTAATTGAAAGAGTTTTAATTTTAAGTCTTTCTTTAGCAAATTTCGCCGCTAAAATTGTCCCCTTAGAATATGGCGGAAACGAGAACGCCGCTAAGCAGTCGTTCTTTTTGCATAAAGACAAAATTTCTATCGGCTCTAAAGCTTCTCCGTATATTGGCTCGCTTTCTATTCCAATTTGTTTCAATTGATAAGAAAATATTTGAGATAAATAGTGAGAGATTCCCAACCCCAACGAAAAAACTTTTCGAGATTGCAGAATAATTGAACAAAATTGTTCAAACTCTTTTTTATTTATTTGAGTTAAAGTCTCGTTTATATTTTTTACTTCCAACTTTGCCACGCTATATAAAACGTCTTCTTGCAACTTATTTTCGTCTATCAGTTTAAATATGCTTTTATCTTCAATTTTTCTTTGTAAAGAACTAGCTATTTCATCTCTAAACTCGTTAAAGCTCTCATAACCAATAGCTTTTGCAAATCTAACAACAGAAGCGACGCTTACATTCGTCGCTTCTGAAATATCCTGAACAGTCATCAAAGGAATTTTATAAATATTCTCCAAAGCAAAATCGGCAACTTTTCTATGTTTTGCTGAAAGACTGGAATAAATAGAGCTTACTTTTTTTTCTATATCTTCCTTTTTGACCATAGGTTAAAATTATTTAATTAAAATCAGTTTCTTTGTTTGCGTAAAATTATTAGCTTCAAGTTTATATAAATATACTCCAGAGGTTAAATAACTCGCGTCAAATTTTATAGAATGAACGCCAGACGATAAATTTTCCATTTTAATTGTTTTAACTTCGACGCCCAATGAATTAATTATTCTAATTTTTGCTTCCTTGACAGCTTCAGGCAAAGCAAATGCGATAGTTGTAGTTGGATTGAATGGATTTGGATAATTTTGATATAATTCAAATCTTTCAACTTTAAAATTATTTGCATCCACAGACGTTGTTATACCATTATATTTAGCGACGGCAGCGTCAAGATTAGCAATCAATTCATTCTCATCAGAACCAATTGCGATTCCAATATAAACTACAACAGAATCATTCCCATCGATTGAAACCGCATCTTGTGAGAAAATTACTACCGAACCTTCGCTTGTAGCCTGATATTCCGGCATTATTTCATTTTTAATTAAATAATTATAATATAAAGTATCTTTATTATAACCGCTAAACCATTCAAAAGCTTGAAGATTTGTCATTTTGCCAGATAATAATTTTACGCCAGTATAAGTTGAAGCTGGCGCTCGATTAACGCTGATAGCTTTTTTGTTGCTCAAATATTTAACAACTTCATTTCCATATTGTCCATCAACTTGTGAAATGAACTCGAAACCTATTAAGGCATTTATTGATTGAGCTGTTTTATTTTTTACTACATACTTTGAAATAATAAAGCCTTGATTATTCCAACCATAAACGTATTGATTGACTAATATTGCAGGAGGCAAATTCGAATAAGAATTGTCATAAGATCCAAATACTTCAAAGTCAGAAATTTGTGGAGACGAAATTGAAACAGGAGCAACAATATCATTTGCGTCTTGAGCAAAATCAAAAACTTGATACGGTTGTCCAAGAACAAGAATATTTAATCTGTCAATCTGTCTTGTAGCCCCATCCCCTGACAGAATTCTTAATCTTCCAAGAGTTCTTAGATTAGCGGATATTTTTCCAGTCGTAAAATTTTGAGCTAAAATTAATTCTGCAAAAACCAAAGTTAAAATTGTCAAAATTGTCAGCTTAGTTCTCATTTTAAATCCTCTTTTTTTTTGTTAATTATAATTAATCAAAAATGGCGGTATCAACAATAATAAAGCCAATATAAAAAAGAAAATTTGAGCCGGCAGCATCCATTTAAACCATTTTTCGTACGGAATACCAGCCAATCCCAATACTCCCATCGTTACGCCCGAAGTTGGCAAGATTGGATTAATCCACCCTTCTCCAAATTGAAATGCAAGAACCGCAGTTTGTCTTGATATGCCTACTAAGTCTGCAAGCGGAGCCATAACAGGCATCGTCAAAGCAGCCTGTCCGCTTCCTGAATGAACAAAGAAATTAATTATCCCCTGAACGATAAACATTGCTTGAGCCGCTAAAATCGGATGCAAACCCTGAATCGCGCCAGAAAATGAATACAACATCAAATCCAATACTTTGCCGTCTCTAGCGACAACTAATATTCCTTTCGCGCAAGCTATAATAAAAGCTACTCCAACCATATCCTTAGCTCCATCTTTTAAGCTGTTTGTCAATTCGTCAACGCTTAACTTTCCAACAATTCCTGAAATGATTCCCAATCCTAAAAACAAAGCCGCTATTTCATTAATATACCAGTGAAACTTTAATATCCCGTAAACCAAAAAAATCATGCCGGCGACAAAAACAAACAACACGCTTTTATGTTTAGACTCTATTACAACTTCTTCGTTAACGTCAATATGAAATTCTTTTGCTCTTTGTTTATCAATTTCATAAACCAAGCTTTTTGTCGGATCTTTTTTTATTTTTGATGCATACATCATAACAAAAGCAATCATACAAACCGTGCTAATTACCCAAATTACTATTCGATATTCCATCCCAGAATACAATTTCAATTCAGCTATGCTTTGAGCCACGCCAACAGTAAAGGGATTAAACACAGAGCCAGCAAATCCAGCAGCTGCTCCTAAAAAAGGAATTGCTGTTCCGACTATCGAATCGTAACCCAAAGCCATAGATAGCGGTATAAAAATTAATACAAACGGCATCGTTTCTTCCGCCATTCCAAAGATCGTCCCTCCCAAAGAAAATAAAGTCATCGTAACAGGAATAAAAAATTTCTGCAAATGCGGCTCCCTCGAAAACTTAATCGCTAAATACTTTATGCCAACAGTTATAGCTCCAGTATTTGCAATAATATTAAAAGCTCCTCCTATTACAAACAAAAAAACAATTATATGAGCCGCTTCTATGAATCCTTTTATCGGAGCCATTAATATTTCGCCTAAACCTTGCGGAGAATTTTCTATAAATTTAAACGAATTTGGGTCGACTAAATTCTTTCCATCTTTAAATACTCTCGCATATTCGCCGCCTGGAAGAAACCACGTTGAAATAGCTACTAATACTACTACTGCAAAAATCATCAACAATGTGTTAAAATGAAACTTTTTTTTCATATCAACTTCCGATTTTTAATTTTTATTCTCAAAAAAATATTCTTCGCCGTCGATCAATATTTTCATCTCAATCGAATCGGCTCCCAAAATTCCGTTTTTGTTTTCTTTTATTTTTGCTTTTCTTGCGTCATAAACAATAACGCCGCTTTCTCCTATAACTTTAAAAGATTTTTTCGAGCTATTAACTATAATTGCCGTCGCTTCGTCTATGCCAATTCCAATTTTAGATGGATTCTCTAAAACGACTGAAATTAATCTATTATGTCTTTTTCGCATAACAAAATGTTGATCGACGATTGCCCAATCTATAAAGCCAAAACCTTCTAAAACGCAAACCGTTTCCTTTTTAATTCTCGCAAACGGATTATCTTTCAGCTCTTTTTTTTCATCCCCTGTAATCATTATCTTGCTCATAATTGCGGCCCCAGCGCTTGTTCCTCCTATAATAATTCCCTCTTTAAATTTTTTCATAATTAAATCGTAAGCTTTAGAACGCAAAAAAAGTTTTGTTAACTTATTTTGATCTCCGCCGGAAAAAAATATTCCTGTAGCTTTTTTTATTTTTTCTAAATTCTCGATGGAATCAATATTTGTCGAATCAGACAAATAATCGGATTCCGATGCGCCATTTTTTTTCATCTCTTCTGATTGTCGTTTTCCGGTTTCTACTGGATCGGAACTTGCAAATGGTATTATTAAAATAGAAGAATTAGCTCCGCCGGATAATTCGACAAATTTTTTCATCATATAATCCGGCCTATCCCCTCCTCCAATTATAAACAAAGAGCCCTGACCGCAAGTCAATGAAACAAAATATAAATTACATATTAGAAAAATTTTTCTAAGCATTTTTTATTACCTCAATGGCTAATTTTGACGCATTTAATAAATCTTCCTTATAAATATATTCGTCGTTTGAATGCGGATTGGCGGCGCCTATTCCGAGATTAATCGTTGGAATGCCCTTCTCATTTAATGAATTAGCGTCGCTGCCTCCGTAGGAAACATTAGATTTTGGGGTTAATCCAAGATTCTCTATCGCCGTTTTAACAAGCTTATACAAATCCCCATTCTGTTCTATTTCATAAGGCTTAAAATCCCACTCGTATTTTGCGATTACTTTTGCATTCAACGCGTTTGCTTTTTCTTCGAATTTTTTCAAAATTTTCATATAAACTCCAAAAGCTTTGTTTTCATTCATCGATCTAACTTCTCCAGTTAACTCTGTAATTTCAGGCACCGCATTAACTGCGTCTCCTCCTTTTATTATTCCGATATTAGTCGTTGTTTCCTCGTCTATTCTCCCAAGCTCAAGTTCAGAAATAGCTTCGGCGGCAATTTTAATCGAATTTATTCCTTTTTCCGGCTCAATGCCCGAATGCGAAGCTTTTCCAATAATTTTTATTTCAAATCCTATTGCTCCGCAAGATTTTGAGATAAAATTTCCAGGTCTTAAGTGCGAATCAAAAACGACGGCTTTCTTAACGTTTTCTGGGATTTTTAAATAACGAGAGCCATTCATTGTTGTTTCTTCTTGAACAGTAAAAATTAACGTAAAACCTTTTTGCAAATTTTCTTCTCTTGATAATTTCGACGCGTATAACAAAGCCGAAATTCCCGCTCTATTGTCTACGCCCAAAGGAGTAGTTTTATCGGATTCTAATTTATCTCCTTTGTCGATTATCTTTAAATTTGCAGTAGAACGAGCGGTATCCATATGAGAAATTAGAGCGATCTCTCCCCCATTTTTATACTTTGCGATTAAATTTCCGCAGCTGCCCCCGGGTATATCTTCTTGCATATAGATTGTAAAATCTAAAGCTTCTAAATAATCGACTATAAATTGCGCGACTTTATTTTCTTTGCCAGACAATCCTTCAATTGGAGCAATTTGAGAAAATAACGATATGACGCCGTTTGCAATGTTCATTTTCGCTTCCTATGTAATATTTATTTCATATTTATTTATTTGTGTAATTTCTATTACATTTTACAAAATTATTTTATTTAATGTCAAGAAAAAAATTATTCAAAATTAAATTTTATTTTTTTGCTTATTGATTATTTTTTTGTATCTTGTTTGATTAAGTCTTTTTTATTCAAAGAATTTTCTTTGCCCTTTGTTTATAAAATATATTCAAAATGGATTTTTTTTATTTTTCATTTTATCTATAATCTTAAATTCCCTTAGTTCTCAAACGCGCTGTTCAAAAAGCGATCATAAAAAATCTTTCATTAACGAAGCTTCATATTATCATATGAAATATGCCGGCAAGAAAACATCATCTGGCGAAATATACGATCCAAATAAATTTACTGCCGCTCATAAATCCCTTCCATTTGGAACAAAAGTTAAAGTAATAAATATCTCTAATAACAAATCCGTCGCGGTTAAAATCAACGATAGTATGCCTGCTTCAAATAGAAGATTAATCGATCTTTCTTATGCGGCCGCAAAAAAAATTGAAATGATAAACAAAGGAACCGCAAAAGTAAAAATAAAAATTTTATCGAAATGAAATTTAATCTTTAACAGAATTTGGAACTGAAAAATTTATGAAATATAATTTCGCGCCGAAGACTTTTTTTGCAGTCGAAATGAAAGAGCAATATTTTTTATTATTCTATTAAAGGATCCTACAATTTTTTAAACCAAGTCGAAAAGCATATTATTATATAATTATTCTCGAATACTAATAAGTAAAACGCTTTCCCTCAACGAATAATAGCTTAAGATTTTAAAATTTGCAATTCAAAACTCCGTCGCGCATTTCAAAACTTCTATCTGCAAGGGATATTAAATCTTTATTATGCGTTACAATTAAAAAAGTTTTCTTCAAACTAATTTTAAGATCAATAAATAATTTTGATATAGCTTCCGAGTTAGCCGAATCTAAATTTCCAGTAGGCTCGTCGGCAAAAATTATTTTTGGATCGTTTGCCAAAGCTCGAGCAATAGATAACCTTTGCTGTTCTCCCCCAGACAATTCAGCAGGCTTATGATTAGCTCTATAATTCATACCGACTAAATCTAACAATACGCGAGCTTTTTGCTCAGCTTTATTAAAACTATCTCCAGCAATCAACATAGGCATCATAACGTTTTCAAGAGCCGTAAATTCGGGCAACAAATAATGAAATTGAAAAACCAAGCCAATTTTTTTATTTCTAAAATCAGATAATTTTTTTTCAGACATATTAGCTATATTTTCCCCTTCGATTAATATTTCAGCTCCGTCGTCAGGCTTTTCAATGCCAGCCAATATATGCAAAAGCGTGCTTTTGCCGGCCCCGCTTGGACCATATATCGCGGTTATTAATCCTCCTTCTAAAATCAAAGAAGCGTTTTTTACTACGGTTAATTTTTCGCCGTGAGCGTTGACAAATGTTTTTGAAACAGAACGAGCGATTAATATAAAATTATTATCCACCGATTTACTCCCACTTTAAAGATTCGGCAATTTGAGATTCGGATGCTTTTTTAGCTGGAACATAAGAAGCTATAAAAGTCAAGGCAAGCGAAAATATAGCGATTGCGGCAAAATCTTCCCATCTTAACGATACCGGCAAAGCGTCAATAATATAACGAGTTCCATCTAATGGATACAATTTATAATTTATTTGAGCCCAACAAATTATATAACCTAAAACCGAACCGGCTACTATGCCAATTAAAGAAATTATAATTCCTTCGAGCATAAAAATTTTTCGAATTGATTTTGGCAAAACTCCCAACGATCTAAAAAGAGCGATATCGCGTTTTTTCTCAATAACTGTCATACTTAACGAACCCATCAAATTAAACGACGCGACTGCTATTATCATTAACAAAATTATAAACGCCACAATCCTTTCTAAATCCATCATAAAATAAAGATCTTTTCGCAAATCTCTCCAACTTAAAATTTGAGCGTCATTTTCGCCCGTTATTTCTTTAATTTTTTTTATTAAATCGTTCGCTTTCATTGGATTTTTCAATCTAATCTCTATGCCGTCTGCTATTGTTTTTCTGCCTAAAATTTTTTTTGCGTTCTCATAAGAAATGAAAACGTATGTCATATCAAACTCTTTATTGAAACTTTCATATATTCCAGAAATTCTAAACTTGGCAATTGGCGGAATTGAAAAACCAGAAACAGATTTAGCCAATCCGTCGAAAGAAATAATAAAAATAGAATCGTTTACGACGAGAGCGTTTTTAACGGCTAAAAACGTTCCAATTATCGCCGTTCTTTCTTTTGACTTTGGATTGATGTCGCTTCCATATTTTAATCGCAATAAAGAGCCTTCGTTTTTATCAGAATACAAGCTTTGCAATCCTTTTAACACTATGGGCAAAGATTGTCTATTTTTCATCAACAAAACTTTTCCTTCAAAATATCTGCTGACTTCTTTAGTTTCATCTTTTAACGATAGAATAATTTTTTCTATTTCAAGAATTTTCTCCAGACTTACGGTTTTACGATAAACGATTTTAATATGCGGATCGTTTTTTAAAAAAATTTTTTTAGCCAGATCGGCAAACCCATTAAAAACCGATAAAGCTACTATAAGAGCGGCTATTCCAATCGTTATTCCAACGATGCTTACCATAGATATAATCGTTATAAAATTAGAATTACTGCGAGCTTTAATGTATCTTTTAGCTATAAAAAATTCAAAACTTTTCATTTCTAATCAAACCTTATAATTGCGGCTGGTTTTTTTCTTGAAGCGATATGAGCTGGTATTAAAGAAAATATTAAAGACAATCCAATGGCGCAAAAAGCGGTTACTGCAAAATTAAATAAGTTTATCGCTATCGGAGCTTCGGATAAATAATAAACTGAACCTGGCAATTTTATAATTTTAAATTCAATTTGAATAAAACATAATATAAAACTTAATGCTGTACCCCATATAGTTCCAAGAATAGATAGATAAACTCCTTGCCAGACAAAAATTTTTCTTACTAAACTTTGCGACGCTCCTAATGTCATCAAAACGCCAAGTTGCTTCGATTTTTCCAACGACAGCATTAACAATGTCCCAATAATATTAATCGCCGCTACTAAAGAAATCAAGCTTAACATTATCGGGATCGGTTTCCTTTGCAAATCAATCCAATTGAAAATATGGGCATATGTTTCATAAATTGAGCGAGCAAAATTCGGATAGCCTAAATTTGACGTTAATTTATATGCAAGATCCTCGGCTTTTTCTGGATTTATTATTTTAATATCAAATCCGCTTATGCCATCGTCAATAGCGAGAAATTTTTGAACGTCCCCTAAAGACGCAAAAGCATATAAATTATCATATTCGTCCATCCCGCTTCTAAAAATGCCGGAAACTATAAATTGAGCTATTCTTAAGGAAGAAAAAAAATTTTTAATAACGAAATTACTTTCATTTTCCGAATTAAAAGTCATCAACAAAATAGTATCGCCTATTTCTACACCAAGCTTAAACGCAAGCTTTTCTCCAATTAAAATATTTTTCGAATTCTTTGAAAATATTTTTCCTTTGATCAAATCTTTTTGCAAAAGTTTTATTGTTTCTTTTTCTTTTACTCCTTTAATCAAAATCCCTTCGCTTGAATTTTTATGCTTGACGATGCAATTCTTTTGAACATAAGGCGAAATTATCAACAATTCCCCTTCTAATAATTTTTCTATTTTTGTTTCGATATCTTCGTAATTTTTTATCGCTCGTTCATTGTAAGCGTAAACTTGTATATGCGAATTAAAATCGGCAATTTTTTTCGCAACTGTTTCCTCAAATCCTTCCAATACGGCAAGAGAAATGTTTAAAGCGATTGTTCCCAAAGCGATTCCAATAATCGTTATTCTCGATATAAAAGAAAAAAAGCGGGAATTCTTTCGATCGCTTATAAATCTTTTAGCGATATAAAAAGACTTGCTCATTTATCTAAATGTTTTTTTAAGATAATACTGTCTAAGCAAACAAATTTTTAACGGACTATCAAAATAATAAAAGTTTAATTAAGTTGCTTTATAATTCTAACAAACAAAAATTTTTAGTTTAAATTGTCAAGAATGATAATATTTTTATATTCAAATTCTTCTTCCAAAGTCGATTTTTCTTCGAATAGTCGCTCCTCAAAAAATCATTCATATTTTTCTATTGCTAAAAAAAGAAAATTAAGAATTAGCATTTGAAAATGCGATAAATAATTTGGAGCGAATAAAAATTCTTTTTTCAAAAATTTCATCCCCAAGCGAATTACATTTGTTTATGCGGCAATAAATTCTCTGTAAAATTTTATATAAAAATTTTCAAAAATATTCCGCTTAAGCTTTTTGACTAAAATACAAAGTTGATTATTTTGTATTTAACTTATTTCTGAGATAGAAAAAATTAAATTATTTTGATACTTTTTTAAAAGCTCTTTTTGAAAATTTGCAGTTATTCTCCCTAATAAATTACATTACAAATATTTTCTAAAAAATACGCATCATTTGCTTATAATTTGTTTCTTGTTATGCATTTAAAAAACGACTAATTAAGTTTCCCAACTGGCATCAAGTACAATACTTTGATATTTTTTCCAAGATTAAGAATAGCCTCTACTTCTTCGTCGCGATAAGCGCCGATTGCAACTGTTCCAAGGTTTAAGACTGTAGCCTGTAGATATACATTCTGAGAGGCATGTCCAATTTCATTATAAACGTATCTTTCGCCTCTTTTGCCATATTTTGCGGTAGTTCTTTCAAAAACGGCTCCGAAAATTAAAACAACCGCAGCGTCTCCTATTGAAGATTGATTTAGACAAGCTCGCATAAGCTGAGATGAAACATCTTTATTCGACAACATTTTCAACTTATTTTCAAAAGGAAGGTAATGATACAAGCCTTTTTGCAATTCAACGACGTTATTTGCCAGAATATACATTTCAAGAGGAAATGTGGCGCCGGCAGAGGGAGCGGTTCTAAAACCTTTTTCATTTGTTATACCTTGAGCTGCCCATAATAATTGAGAAACCTCTTTTATCGTTAAAGAAGTTTTTGAATATTCCCTTATAGATCTCCTTAATTTAAGGGCTTTTTCCAAACTTACCTTGCCATCTAAATCTGGAGACGGCAATTTAATATAATTGCCAAGAATATAATCTTCCATATTTTTATTTTCTTTTTCTGAAATTTTTTGATTTTTTAATTGATTGTTCAAAAAAAAATTTTTTGATAATAAGCCAACTGTAATTAAAAGAAGTAAAAAAAACGTTATAAAGAAAAATTTATTCATAGAAATTAACATTTAATTTTGTTGCTACTTATGAATACAAATCTACAAAAAAATTATTTTTATATGCAAAAAAATAAATTTGATAGGAAAATTATCTCGTTAAATACAAAAACAATTTAATTTATCATAAAAAAATTAAGAAAGCTTATTGGATTATCATTTTAAAAAACTCGTAAACTTTATTGAAGCTTTTGCAAACAATTTAGTATGCGATAAAATAAATGTAATGTCGGCAGCGGGAAATCTTAATTTCAAAAGAATTATGAACAAACAAAAGAAAAAATTTTAAGCTAATTTTCCATTTTCATAATCCTTTTTGCTCTCTTTTGCAAATAAAAAAATAACATTTTAACCGGCAAATAAAAAATATAAATTAAAACCAATCAAAATATTTTAACTAAATAAATTTTAACGTTAGATTAAATTTTAAAAATCTGTATTTGCTGAAGCAAGCCAGTTTTAATTGTATTCATTTATGCGCGCCTATGCATTTATGCGCGAAATTTTCTGAAGGATATTTTATAAATCTCGCAATCAATTAAATTCAAAATAACTTTTGCAAAACAATTTTTTTTATAATAACTTATGCTCTTAATCAAAAAAAATTTTCAAATCAAAGCTTATATTTAATTTTATTCGAAATAACTTTATATTTCCGACAAATATTTTTTATCGATGCCTAATTTTTTAATCTTGCTCTGCAAAGTTGTCGGCTTAAGCTTCAAAAGCGCGGCGGCGCCGTCTTTTCCATAAATTTTTCCCTCAGTTTTTTTCAAAGCCTTGATAATAATTTTCGCAACCTCTTTGTCGAACGACTCAATTATTTCGTCATATAAAAATGAAGAAACTATTTTTTTGTTGTCTAATTTTATTTTCACTCCTAACATTTTCGAATTTATAATTCCATCTTTTGCAAGAATGCAGCTTCTTTCTATAGCATTTTGCAATTCTCTCACGTTGCCAGGCCAATCATAAGACAAAATTTCGGCAATAGCGTCTTCGGAAAGAATAAATCTTTTTGAATACTTTATAGACATTTTCTTTAAAAAATGATTAGCGATTAACAACGCGTCGTTTTCTCTTTCCCTAAGAGGAGGCAATTGTATTGGAAAAATATTTAATCGATAAAACAAATCTTCACGAAATTTTCCTTCTCTTGCCAATTTTTCAAGATCTGCGTTAGTTGCGGCGATAATCCTAGCGTCGGACTTTAAGGTCTTTTCGCCGCCAACGCGCTCAAATGTCCCCTCTTGCAACGCTCTTAATAATTTAGGTTGAAGCTCTAATGGCAAATCGCCAATTTCGTCAAGAAACAAAGTTCCGCCGTTTGCCAGTTCAAATCTTCCTTTGCGAACCGAAAAAGCTCCCGTAAAAGATCCTTTCTCATGACCAAACAATTCGCTTTCAGCTAAATTTACATTTAATGCCGAACAATTTAAAGCTATAAACGGACCTTTTGATCTTGTCGATAAATAATGAATTGCTTTTGCCGCTTGTTCTTTTCCCGTTCCTGTTTCGCCTAACAATAAAACGTTAGTATCCGTAGGAGCGACTAATCTAATTTTGCTAACTGTTTGCCGCCAAATTTTTGATTCCCCTATTAATTCATAATTATTATTTTCAAAATCTTTCAATAAAGAAGCTCTTTCATAGAGCAAACTTTTATTGAATTCGTATAAATCATCAGCTAAAGAAGAGCTTGTTAAAGCTAACGAAATAATTTTAGCGATAGCTTGCGTTATTTTAACTTTTTCGGGAGTAAAAATATCGCATTCTTTGTGATCCAAAGTCATTAATCCTATCGGCTTATTTTCTATAACCAGAGGCGCCAACATGCAGGAATGGCCAATCGGAAAATCAAAAACCCCTTCATAGGTATCTTTATGAAACGGATTGCTTGTTTCTGTTACAGCTTTTGTTTCTCCCATTATCAAAGCCTCCGCAATTTCGGGTCTTTCTATTAGATTGAGCTCGAAATTTTTTAACTTTGTCAAATCATAAATTCCTTTTGCATATTTTACTTTTAATTTATTTTCTTCCTCTAAACTTAAAATTACGGCTAATTCGTATGGGACCACTTCCTTTATTGCTTCTAACGCCGCATCCATTGCTCTTAAAGGCGTAAGACCAATTTTTTCTTCTATTAAAAATGTTTTATTCATAAATCCTCGATATTTAGTTGCAACGATATTTAGTTGGTAAAATAACTAATTATCGTTTTAAAATCAATATTATTTTTTATATATATTATAACATATTGATTATAAATAAGTTATGTTTCGGCGCATTATTTGTAATTAAACATTAAAACTTAATCAAGGAGTTGAAAATGAACGCAACAACCAAACAATCAGTAAAAATTGAAATCGCAGAACAATTAAAGCCAATCTTAGCCGATCAATTTATGATTTACGTAAAAGCGCGCAATTATCACTGGAATATAACAGGCGATTTATTTTTTGTTCTTCATGAAAAATTTCAAGAACTGTATGAAATGCTTCAGGTAGATATTGACGTTATCGCCGAAAGAATTAGAACTCTCGACGTTTTTGCCCCCGGAACATTAGAAGAACTAAAAAAATTATCTGAAATTAAAGATGAAAATTCAGCAACTTATCCAAATCAAACCGTAATGACAAAAAATATTATTTCCGATTTAGAATTTTTAAGCGCGAGAATAAATCATACTGCCGCTAAACTTCAAAAAGATTATCAAGATGAAACCACAGCTTCTATTCTTTACAGTCTGGCTGAAAAATACGATAAGTTTATCTGGATGCTTAAATCTTTAAATTTATCGTAAAGCTTAAATAGCAATAAAAGGAGCCTTTTGGCTCCTTAATTTAAGAAATTTTAATTATATGCTATTTTATTGAATAAAAAAAGACAATTTTATCCACAAATTTTAGGAGAAGAAATGGAAAAATGTCTGCCTTTACTCGGTCAGAAATTTCCTTCGGTTACTGTTAAAACTACTCATGGTCAAAAAAGACTTCCAGAAGATTACGCTGGCAAATGGTTTGTATTATTTAGTCATCCAGCCGATTTTACGCCAGTTTGCACTACTGAATTTTACGCTTTCGCAAAAAGAGAGGAAAAATTTAAAGAATTAAATTGCGAATTAATCGGTCATTCAGTCGATCAAATTTATTCCCATATTAAATGGGTCGAATGGATTAAAGATAATTTAAATCAAGAAATACCATATCCGGTAATCGCGGACGATTTAGGCAAATTAGCCGAAGAGCTTGGAATGATTCATCCATTAAAAGGAGCAAATACGGTTAGAGCCGTTTTTGTTGTTGATCCTCAAGGAATCATAAGATTAATTATGTATTATCCTCAAGAAGTTGGAAGACAAGTCGACGAAATTTTAAGAGCTTTAAAAGCTCTTCAAACTGCGGACGAACATAAAGTCGCATTGCCAGAAAATTGGCCCAATAATGAATTAATACAAGATAAAGTTATAGTTCCGCCTCCGCAATATATCAAAATGGCCGAAGAAAGAAAAAAAGAAAAGGAAAAATTCGATTGGTGGTTTGTTTATAAATCTCTAAAATAAAATTAGGAGCCCGCGCGGCTCCTTTTTTTATCTAAACAACTTAATACAACTTAATACATCTTAACGTCTAAATTAAATATTTAAAACCTCAGCTTCATAGATTAACAACAATAATCTATTCTTTAAAAAAAGTATATTATATTTTTTACTTCCTTATAACAGCGACTTTCGCTATTCCTGATTGAGTAGAATTCGCGTTAGTGGCAACAATTAAGTATATTCCCGTAGAAACTAATTTTCCATTGTCGCTTGCGCCATCCCAAAAATCTACTCCGCCGCCAATTGTTTTTAATTCTCTAATCTGATTGCCGGCAAGATCGTATATTTTAATTTTCGAATCGCTTTGCAAACCTGTTATTACTAAAACATTCTCATTGCTTTCAGACAAAATAAATGGATTGGGATGAACGCTAATATTTTTATAATCGCTTTGACCTTTCACATAAGGAGTAAATAAAGCCGTTAAACCGTTGTCGGAAGCAACATATGCTATTCCTTTTTGTTCGTCGATAGAAATTGAAATTATATTGTCATTTAACAGCGGACTATTTTCCGTCGTAAAATGAGCGATTAAATTAGAACCGTCTGTTGATACGACAAATAAACCGCTGTTGGATCCAATCCATTTCTGATTTAATGCGTCGACTGCAATGCAATTTATCGTATACTGTCTTAATGAAAAAACGGACGAAATTCTCGAATTAGGAGACAGTAGATTTGATATAATATTCGCTCCTAAAGATCTTCCCACCCATAAATCCCCTTTTTTATCCAAAGCTATAGCGTTGACAGATCTCGATGTTGATCCTTCTGAGTCTAAATTTACTTTTCCCCAGCCTAAAGGATTTGCTCCAACAATGTTTCTTTTTTCGTTGAAGAAAAATAATCCGTCTGTTGAATTTACGGTTGTTCGTTTTGTTGTTATCCATTTGGTATCGTATTGATCTATTAAAAGGTGTATTGCATTTAAATAAGCTTGAGTAGAAAATGGATTTTCATACAAAGTTAAATTTCCGCTTTTGTCTAATTTTCCCAAAGATTTTCTGGTTAAACTATGAGCATTTAAAAACCAAATGTTGCCTTGAGAATCTTCTCCAACGCCGCCAATGACAATGTATGTTTGCGAATTTCCAATTAGTTCGGGATGAGTCGAATTATCTATTTTCTTGAACTCGCCATTAACATAAATTAACAAACCAGCTCCCCAGCTTGACAAATATACAGAACCGCTTCCGCCAGTCGCTACTTTATAATAATTATTCGTTCCCAAAATCGGAGTATTTTGAACGTTAAAATTCTGCCAATTTAAACCGTCGTATTTATAAAAACCTCGAGAAGTCATATCATTATTGCCGCTGGCTCCCCATAGATTTCCTTGCTTATCGACGCAAATTTCAGCAAATAGATTTGAAGCTGGTCCATTTATAGCAGCGACTTCTTCCTGATTAAAATTTTGATCCAACCTAATTAATCCATAATTTGAAGCGATATGCATTCTATCTCTATGCATCAAAATTGAATTAAAAGCGCCTCTTTGAGCTTGTTTGAGTATCTTAAATTCCTGTCCATTATAGGAGTAAATTGAATAAGGTTCTCCGTCTTTTTTCGCTAAGATATATATAACATTTTTATAAGTTATTAAATCCAAGATTCTTTTTTCATTTAAATCGCTTAGAGCTGAAAAAAATGTTGAAAAATCGTAACTTTTTGCTATTCCTTTGTTTGTTCCTACAAACAATGTGTCATTTAAAAAGGTAATAGCAGTTATTTCATTCGATGGCAATCCGCTAAAGACATTTTTTACTTCCCAGCTGTCAGGCGAAGTTAAGTTTATGGAACCCAACCGAGATATTGCAAGCCCTTTTTTAAGTCCGACTATAATTCTTTCTTTATATTTTATAGCTCTAAAAGCTGGCAAATCAGCTTCCAGATAAGAAAATTTTACAGCCGTATCGAAAAAAATTAATTTATTAGCGTCAATTAAAGAAACGCCAAAATCGCTAGCGATAATTGCGGTATCGTTTGAAAAAGCGATGAAATTAATTCTTTTAGAATTTTTTTGTGAATTCTTTATATCAAATATTTTGTCAAAATTTTTTCTATCGGTTCTTAATATATCTATCATCCCATTTAAATGTCCGATCCAAATTCTGTCGCTTTTATCTATTGCAATAGCGGTAGGATATTGAGAGCTTAACCCGTTTGACTTTGTATAAATTTTATAAGTCCCATCGTTGAAATTATAAGAATAAACTCCTACTTCGGAAACGCAATATAAAGTATTGTCTAACGCCGCGCATTGATAAGTATTATCAAGATTTAAAAGATTTTCATATCTATATATTGATACTTGAGCGAAATTTATTGAAGTTAAAATTAATATTAAGAGCTTTACAGAATATCGAAACATAAATTTCCTTTTTTTATTCTCTATTTTTTCGATTAAAAAAGATTAATTCATGCTTTCTATTTTTTTCAAAGCATCGACCATTTCTATCGCGCTCAGCGCCGCATCCCAACCTTTGTTGCCAGATTTTACTCCGGCGCGTTCGACAGCCTGTTCTAAAGTATCGGCTGTTATGACGCCAAATAAAACAGGCATTCCATATTTTAAAGATATTTGAGCTATTCCTTTAGAAACTTCCGCGGCGACATAATCAAAATGCGGCGTATCTCCTCGAATAACGGCGCCTAAGCAAATAATCGCGTCAAATTTTTTTAAACCCGCCAATCTATCTGCCATAAGCGGTATCTCAAAAGAACCGGGCGTTTTTACTATTGTTATATTTTCTTCCTTCGCTTCGTGACGTTTTAAACAATCGAGAGCGCCTTCTAAAAGTTTTTGCGAAATAAAATCGTTAAATCTAGAAACTACTATAGCGAACTTGTAATTTTTCGCGCTCAGATATCCTTCGATTATTTTCATTCGTTCTCCGTCTTTTTTTTATTTCATTTAATTCTTTTTCCGTAATATAATAATTGCCGAAATTTTTATTGTCGGCAGAAAATAATCCGTGATAATCCGATCCCCCAGCCATAAGAATTTTTTTTTCCTCGGCAAATTTTATTAATTCCTTTTTTTTCGACGATCGGATCTTTGGATTTGCAATCTCTATGCCGTCGATAGCATATTCATAAAGTCGACTCAATATTTCTACATTTAAATTATATGGATGAGCGATAAACGATAAACCTTCCGCTTCTTTAATTATATTTGCCGCTTCTGAAATGTGTATCAAATTTTTTTTTGCGACATACTTTGAATTGTCATTCAAATACTTTGCAAACGCTTCGTAATAATTTTTTGCGTAATTTTTTTTTATTAACGCCAAAGCAATATGCGGTCTTAAAATAGGCTTATTTCGGCTTTCTGCCAACACATTGTCAAAAGTTATATTGATTTTATCTTCATTTAAAGCTTCAATTATTCTACAAGCGCGATTAGCTCTATCCTTCTTAGAAACTTCGCAATATTCGGAAAGTTTTTTATTATGAGGATCTATATAAAGCCCGACTAAGTGAACTTCTAAATTATCATAAAAACAACTTATTTCCACTCCAGTTATTAGCTCGAAGCTATTTTTGTCATACTGTAAATTTTCTTTATTGCGATAAGCCTCTATTGTGTCGTGATCAGTTATAGATATTCCACATAATTTTTTCTTAATCGATTTATCTATAATTTGTTGTACGCTTAAAACTCCATCCGAATAATCAGAATGTATATGCAAATCATATTTTAAAACTGACATCAAAAATTTCCAACGTAAAGCTCTTTAAATTTGGAATAATCTTTAATAATAATTTTATCGTCTTCGTTCTCAACTAATCCGTTTTGATAGAATAATTGAAAAGCTCTGTTAATAGTTTCCTGAGAAATATCGACCATTTTTGCCAATTCTGACTTTTCGGGAATTTTTTCAATTATAGCCGATTGTCCTACAAATTTTCCTTTAAATTCGGCAAGTTCAGCCAATACTGCGGCAACCTTTTGAATTGAATCTTTTAGCGTCAAGGCCTTTATTCGAGCGTTGGCCTGCCTTAATCTTACCGCTAAAATTTTTAATAATGAAAATGCCACCTCTGGATACTTTTTTATCAAATTCAAAAAATCTTCCCGGCTTAAAATGAAGATTTCAGTATTCTCAATTGCGATTATTGTAGCCGAACGACTTAATCCGTCCAACGCTGCCATTTCGCCAAAAAATTCATTTTCGGTCAAAATATTTAATAAAGCCTCTTGTCCGTTTTCTCCTAATTTAACTACTTTAACTTTGCCTTTTAAAATCACATATATTGCGTTGCCTGATGTAGCGTCTTCCAACAATATCGGTTGATCTTTAGCATAATTCAATATTTTGCCATTTTCAAAAATTTTAAATAATTCGTCTTCAGGAAGTTCTGCAAATATTTGCGTTTTCTTTAAAATACTTAAACATTCTTCGCGATTCATAAACAATATATTTTTTTTTTTCAATTTACTAAATAATTATTTATAAAAAAATATTCTTTTTATCTTGAATTTTCGCCTATAAATTTTGCGATAATAATTAAGTTCATCCATTAAGTTTATAGATCCAATTTTTTTTTTGCGAAAAAAAATCTACAACTATGTTTGCTATCTTTCAAACAACTTGACCGTAGAATATATTTTTTTATTAGATTAAAATTTAAAATTTATAGTTTTTATCTGAAAACAATTTTTTAAAATATCAATTAAATCTACGGTTTATGATCGACTTAATTGAAGTATCGCATCAGTTTAACGGCGAATATTTATTTAAAAATGTTTCTTTGAAAATTAATTCTAACGATAAAATTGCTTTAGTCGGCTCGAACGGCTCGGGCAAATCTACTTTATTAAAAATTATTTTAGGCGAAATCGAGCCTGAGAAAGGCAAGACGCGAAGAAGAAAATTTTTAAAAATCGGATATTTGCCTCAAGATTTTATTTCAATTGTAAGCGAACTTAATTTGATAGATGAAATTAAAAACTCTCTGCCGGAAGCTAATTCAATCGAACAAGAAGAAAAAAATATAATTAAAGAGCTTGAAAATCCGGAATTATCTCCCGAAGAAAAATTAGAGCTCTCCGAAAAACTCAGTCGCTTACACGAAAAAATGAATCGTATTGATTATTATTCTTTAGAATCGCAAATCATAAAAACTTTAATCGGGTTAGGATTTAAGGAAAAAGATTTTTCTCGCAAAGCAAAAGAATTCTCCGGCGGTTGGAGAATGAGAATCGCGCTTGCAAAAATACTTTTACAAAACAACGACCTGCTTTTATTGGACGAGCCCACTAATCATCTTGATTTAGATTCGCTTGAATGGTTGATAGAGCATTTGAAAAATTACCAAGGAGCTATTGTCCTTATATCGCACGACAAATATTTTATAGAACAAACGACAAATAAAACTCTTGAAATTTACAATTCCAACATATCCTTTTTTAACGGAACTTACGAAAAATATCTCCAATTTAAAGAAGAACGCGACGCTAGACTTTTTGAAGAATTTGAACGACAACAAAAAAAAATTAAAGAGATCGAAAGATTTATTGAAAGATTTAGATACAAAGCCACAAAAGCTCGACAAGTTCAATCGCGTATAAAATTTTTGGAGAAGTTAGAAAAAATAGAACCGCCAAAATACGAAGACGAAGTTAAATTTAATTTGCCAGAGCCGCCTCCCAGCGAGATAAAGCCAATAGAATTAATTTCTGTCTCTAAAAGTTTTGGTCAGGAAGAAGTTATAAAAGAAGCTAATTTAACATTAATTCGCGGCGATAAAATCGCTTTTCTTGGTCCAAATGGAACAGGCAAAACAACTCTCGCAAAAATAATAACAAAAAGAATTCAGCCTTCCTCCGGAATTGTAAACGTAAGTCCTCGAACAGTTTTCGGATATTTTTCGCAGGATCTTTCCGAAGAGCTGAATCCAGAACTCGACGTTCTTGAAACCTTGATCGAAACCGACACGGATAAATTGCCTAACGAATTGCGAGCTCTATTGGGAAGATTCTTGTTTGAAGGAGACGACGTATTTAAAAAAGTTGAAATACTTTCCGGCGGGGAAAAATCCCGATTAGCTTTAGCTAAAATTTTAATTTCAAAAGCGAACGTTTTAATCCTTGACGAGCCGACTAATCACTTAGACATATCGTCAAAAAAAACATTACAAAAAGCTTTATGCGATTATAAAGGAACGCTAATAATAATTTCACACGATATTGATTTTTTGCGTCCCATAGTCAATAAAACGGCTGAGATTTTGAACAAAAAATTGGAAGTATACGACGGCGGAATAGATTATTATCTGGAAAAAAGAAAAGAAAAACTTGCGAACATTGCCGCGCAAACGATTAATTCTTCAACATCGAAATCGATTAAACATATCGAAAATATCAAAATTGACAAAAAGGAACAAAAAAGAATCGAAGCTCAACAGCGACAAAAAAAATACGAAGCTACAAAAGATTTAAAAAAAGAAATTGAAGTCATTGAATACAAAATCGCGCAATTAGAAAAAAGAAAGAATGAAATAGAAGATTCTCTCGCATCGCCAGAATTTTATTCAAAACCTGACAAATTGAAATCCTTGAATTTAGAATATAATACAATCAAAAAAGAACTCGACCAAAAAATAGAACAGTGGACTGAAGCGTCTGAAAAATTAGAACAAATTCTTAAACAATTTGAATAGTCGAGCTCATTTCCTCTTGCAATTTAACGCCGCCATATAAAGCCGCGTCATCGCTTAATTCGCTAATTAGCAGTTTTGTATTCTCGCCAATAGCTTCCAACGAATATTTTTTAAATACTTTTCTTATGCGATTTAACATAAAGTCCCCAAGAGCTTCAATAACTCCTCCTCCAAAAATTATGTAATCCAAAGCAAGCAAGTTATTTATGCCCGCAAGTGTTCTGCCAATAATATCGCAAGCTTTAATTATTTCGGCGATTGTAATTGGATCGTTTGCCTCGACAGCTTGAGCTAAGTTTTTGCTTTTTATCCTTTTATTTTCTCTCGCAAATTTATAAAAAAAACTTCTTCTATCGTTATTTGATTTTTTCAGTATTTCTCTTTCTATAGCCAATCTGCCAGCCATAGCCTCAAAACATCCTTCTTTACCGCAACCGCATTTTGGTCCTTTTCTTTTAACATTTATATGCCCAATTTCCCCCGCATAAAAAGTTTTTCCGCGATATAATTTCCCTTCAAAGATTAAAGCTCCGCCAATTCCAGTTCCAATAAACGTTACAAGAGCGTTGCAATTTTTATTTGCCAATTCAAACTTTAATATTCCTAATGCCGCCAAATTTACGTCGTTTTCAATATTAATTTGAACAGGTAATTTTTTTCTCAATTCTTCACGCAAGTTAAAATCCTTTAATCCCATATTCGGAGCCATTGCTACAATCCCGCTATAAGGATTGACAAAACCTGGAACTCCAATATTGACGCTGGTTAAATTTTCCAGCCCAAGATAATTTCTGCTTAATAACTCTTTAATTGAATTCTCTAAATTATTCAATAAATTATCGATCCCTTTATCAACTTCAGAAGGAAATTTAATCCGATCAATAATTAGATTTTGATCATTAATTAACGAACATAAAACCTTTGTCCCTCCCATATCTACGCTAATTAAAAAATTTGCGCTTGTATTCATTTATTTTTCTCTATTTTTGTTTTTCAATATATATTTATTTTTTGTTTTATTCAAATATCTGCAATGAAAAAACTTGATCCAATAAAAAGCCTTGGACAAAATTTTCTTTTAGATCAAAACATTGCAAAAAAAATTGTCGATTTGCTTGAGCCTTACGACAAAAGATTAGTAATTGAAATAGGTCCGGGCAGCGGATCTCTAACAAAATTGCTCATTGAGAAAGCTTATAATTTTATCGCCATAGAAATAGACAAAAGATCAGTCGAACTTTTAAATAAAGAATTTCCAAATCTGCGCTTGATAAACGAAGATTTTTTAAAAATAAATTTATCAGCGTTAGTCGAAGATTTCAACGAAACAATTCGAATTGTTGGAAATATTCCTTATAATATCACCTCTCCAATTTTATTCAAACTATTTGAATACAATAAAATAATTGACGACGCCGTTTTAATGGTTCAATATGAAGTCGCCAAAAGAATCGCTGCAAAAGAAAAATCGAAAGATTTTTCTATTTTAAGCGTCGCATCATCGTTTTTTTTTGACGTAAAATTTTGTTTCGAAGTTTCTCCTAACGTTTTCTATCCGAAGCCTAAGGTTTATTCTGCAGTAATCAAACTTACAAAAAAGGAAAGCAAGCCAAATGTAGACCCTTCCTTATTCATATCAATCGTCAAAGCATGTTTTAATAAAAGAAGAAAAACTTTAAAAAATTCATTAAAAAGCAGTATTTTTAAAGATTTAATAAATTTAAATTTATCTGTCGATTTAAATAAAAGAGCCGAGGAACTATCATTTCAGGATTTCGTACAACTTGCAATAGCGGCTCAAACTTATTTAAAGTTCTAATAAAAAAAAATTGGAGTTGCAAGATATAAACAAAAGGAAAATTATGCATAAATATTTGAAAAATTTAACCGCAACAGATTTTGTCGTTGTCCTTTTTTATCTTTTTTTAACTTTGCTTAACATTATATTTAACGCGCGAATTCCAGAATGGAAATATTTAGTTATCGCTAACTTTTTAATATGTTCTTTAGTTTTCTTTCTCGCATATATGGCAAGTTTTCCAGAAAAAAAAATATGGAAACAAATTCATTATTGGTATTTAGCTCCGCTAATACTTCTCACATTTAAGGAATTATATTTAATGGTTAAACCTATACGACAAAAAGATTACGATGAATATTTGATACAAATAGATAGATGGCTTTTCGGAACCGATCCGACAGTCGCTTTATATTCGATTGCCAATCCTATTTTGACGGAAATTTTACAAATCGTTTACGCTTCTTTTTATTTTCTTCCTATAATTTTAGGCATTGAATTAATGATTAACAAAAGATATAAAGCTTTCGATTTTGCCCTATTCTCGATTGTTTACGGATTTTATTTATCATACTTAGGATATTTTACTTTCCCTGCAATTGGTCCAAGATTTACGCTTCATGATTTTTATGCAATTAACGACGAGTTGCCGGGTTTGTGGTTGACAAACTTTTTGCGAGAATTTGTAAACTGGGGAGAATCTATAACTTCGACTATGCCAAACGCCGCAGAACATGTTCAGCGCGACGTTTTCCCAAGCGGTCATACGCAAATGACATTAATAACGATGTATTTATCTGTAAAATTTAGAGCTAAAACTAAATGTTTTTTATTGCCAGCAGGCTCGGCATTAATTTTTTCCACAGTATACTTAAGATATCATTATGTTATAGACTTAATTGCGGGCGCGGCATTCATGATATTCACGATGTTAAGCGGAATTAAGTTATATAATTATTGGCAAAAATTTGTTGGAAAAGATTATTTTGAATATAATAAAGTTTAATTTTCGGCGGACAATAATACTTCGGCTATATAAGGAAAATATCTTTCAAGCGCGCAATTTGCTTCATTGCTTAACTTGCAATTAAAATCTTTATTATTCGCGCAGCGAGAACAAATTTCGTCTTTTAGAACCTTACAACATTCGTCGATTGTTTTATTTTCAAGGTTCTTTACAATTTTGACTATTTTCGGCAAATATGCTTCAATCGCGCAAATTTCGTCGTCTGACAACAAACATTTTCCATTGGCGTCGGAATCAACGCAGATTGAACAAATTTTTTCTCTAAATAAAATTTTATAATCCATTGAATGTTATTTTTTTTATTTAATTTATCTAAAATAAATTAACAAAGCAATGCAAAAAATAAATAAAAGAAATTTTGTAAAAAAAATATTCGACGACATTTCATATCGATATGATTTGTTAAACAGAATCTTAAGTTTTGGAGTCGATATATACTGGCGAAAAAAAGCAATAAAGAAATCAAACTTTTCTCAGAATTCGATACTTCTTGATTTAGCTTGCGGCACTGGAGATTTTTCGGCTGAAGCCAGAAAAAGAGGCGTTAAAAATATTTTCGCCGCCGATCTTTCTTTTAATATGATAAAATTATTTCTCGAAAAAAGGTATTGGATTAAAGATAAAATTCTTCAATGCGAAGCGGAAGCTTTGCCCTATAAAAATAATTCATTTGACGGAGTAATTTGTTCTTTTGGGATTAGAAATTTTCATAATTTAAATTCTTCATTTGACGAAATTTTTAGAATTCTAAAAAAAAATGGAAAAATTGTTATCTTGGATTTTCAGCTTCCTAAAAGAAAACTTTTTGCAAAATTATATATGCTTTATTATGAGAAAGTATTGCCCATTATCGGCGGTTTTATATCCAAAAATTTTAACGCCTATAAATATTTGCCTGAATCTACAAAAGAATTCGACTCGTTAAATTTGTCTGAAATGTTAAAAATTAAAAATTTCAACAAAATAGAAAAATTCGAGTTAACTTTTGGGATAGTCCAACTTATCATTGCTGAAAAATAAAATTGTATCATATTGTTACGCTTTCTCATTTTGTTACATATTTTTAAATAAATAATTTAAAAAAGTTGATTTAAAATAATAATTTTAGGCCTGATTCTTGATTGTAAATATATTAAATTAAGTTGTAATTTTATGAATAGTTTATCTATATCTAAAATTTTTAATTATTTTATAGGTTTATTTTTTGTGGCTCTTTTTGCGTATGGTTTAATAACTGCTATTTTAGCCGCATTATTAGGCGGCGCGAATGAACATCTATCATTAAGATAAAAAATGATAGGATATATGAGAATTAACAAAGAAACCGCTTCAAATCCTATACTTAAAGTCTCAACTTATGATAAAAACGGAAATGTCAATCTTGAAAAAAGATTGAATTATTATCCATACAAAAAAGATTTGTCTTTGATTAAAGATAGAATTCAATCGGGATATTACAATCAGCCCGAAGTAATTTTATACACTTCGGAAGCAATTCTGAAAGAAATATCTCTAAAGTAAAACTGAAAGGTTTAAAGAGGAGGGAAGAGCTCGCTTTTACAAGCGAGCTTTTTTATTTTAAAAATTTGTCAATAAATAAAAATGATACAATAAAATCGCTCCAGCCATCGATACATTCAAAGATTCGGCGCCTTCTTCGCCGGGAATAGAAATTATCTTATCGCTTAAGCTCAAGGCCTCTGGCGAAGCTCCAAAACTTTCATTGCATAAAACTAAAATAAATTTTTTAAGTTCAGCGCGACTTAAATTTATTTTATTTATATTTACGCCTCTTGCGTCTGTAGTTAAAATCATATAACCTTGCTCTTTTAATTTTTTTAAAAATTCGTAAAAATTCTTTTCTTCTTGATAATTAACTCTAAATAAAGACCCCATCGAAGATCTTAATGTTTTAGCATTAAAAACGTCCGCGCAATTATCGCTCGCTAAAATATTTCTAAAACCAAACCAGTCGCAACTTCTTATGATTGTACCCAAATTTCCCGGATCTTGAATATTTTCTAAGGCTATAATTGAATCGTTAAAATGAAGTTTTTTTATTTTCTTTTTAACGACGGCTAAAATGCCCGGGGGTGTTTTCAGTTCTGATAATTTTTTGTAATCTTGTTTTTTTGCAAATATAACTTTTATTTCAAAAGATATTAAATAATCAATAAAGCTTTTTAATAAATTTTCTTTAGTTTCATCGACGACGACAGCTTTAATTTCCCATTTTTCTTTAAGAGCTTCGTCGATAATTTTATCGCCTTCTATCAAGAATAAATTAAGCTCGTTTCTATTTTTTTTATTTTTTAAAGAAGAAAAAAGCTTAAGCTCCGATGTCGACATATATTTTTTATTTTCAGTTTGCATTTATGCAATATTTAAATTTAATTTTGCGTTCTTTTTATCTAGCTCGGTCAAATACTTTTTTCGTATTCTGATATGATTAGGAGTAACTTCCACAAGCTCGTCGTCGGCTATCCATTCGAGAGCTTGTTCAAGGCTTAATTTTCTTGACGGCTCTAATCTTATCGCTTCTTCGGCGCCGCTTGCTCTAATATTTGTCAAATGCTTCGTTTTTGCGACGTTAACTTTCATATCTAACGGACGCGAATTTTCTCCGACAATCATTCCTTTATAAACTTCTGTTCCGGGCTCGATAAAAAAAACAGATCTTTCTTGCAACTTAAACATAGCATAAGCTGTAGCAAGACCGTCTTCGCTTGCTATTAAAGCTCCTTTCGATCTCGTTTGAATCTCCCCTTTATGCGGCTCGTATCCGTAAAAAATTGAATGCATAGTTCCTTCGCCTTTAGTGTCAGTCAAAAATTCGCTTCTATATCCTATCAATCCTCTTGATGGAACAACAAATTCTATTCTTGTTCTGCCGTTTATATTCGTCGTGTTTTTTATTTCTGCTTTTCTTTTTCCCAATTTTTCCATAACAACCCCTACAAATTCGTCAGGTATGTCGACGACTAACAACTCAACCGGCTCTGCGAGAACATCGTTAATTTTCTTTAAAATTACTTCAGGTCGACTTACTTGAAATTCAAAACCTTCTCTTCTCATATTTTCAATCAATATCGCAAGATGCAATTCTCCTCTGCCTGAAACTTTGAAAACATCCGGAGAATCCGTCATTTCCACTCGCAAACTAACGTTAGTTCTTAATTCTTTGCTTAATCTTTCAGATAAATTTCTGCTGGTAACGTATTTCCCATCTTTTCCAGCCAAAGGAGAATCGTTCACCATAAAAAACATTGATATAGTAGGCTGTTCTATATCGACAAAAGGCAAAGGTTCTGGAAAATTAGGATGCGAAATAGTTTCTCCAATATTTGCGTCTTCAAAGCCAGCAAGAGCTATTATATCGCCAGCTTCAGCTTCGGCAATCTCTGTTCTTTTTAAATTTTCAAAAGAATAGATTTTAGTTATTTTCGACTTAATAATTTCTTTTTGTTTATTAATTAAAACAGCCTCTTCGCCGACTTTAATTTTGCCCGATACGACTTTTCCAATTGAAATTCGACCTAAATAATCGTTATAATCGACGGCGCTTATAAGCATTCTAAAAGGATCGTTTTCGTTAATAATCGGCGCCGAAATTTTTTCAATTATCATATCAAGCAACGGCTGTAAATTATCGTTCTTATCTTCTAAATTCAATTTTGCTATCCCTTGTTTTGCCACGGCAAAAACATAAGGAAAATCCAACTGTTCTTCGTTGGCTCCTAAAGAAAGGAACAATTCAAAAACCTCGTCTAAAACTTCGTAAGGACGAGCGTCTTTTCTATCAATCTTATTGATTACTACTACTGGCTTCAGATTCAATTCAAGAGCTTTTTTTAAAGTAAAACGGGTTTGCGGCAACGGACCTTCCGCAGCATCGACTAAAAGCAAAACGCCATCTACCATTTTAAGAGCTCTTTCGACTTCGCCGCCAAAATCTGAATGTCCGGGAGTGTCTACAATATTAATTTTTATATCTTTATAAAATATGCTTGCATTTTTAGCTAATATTGTGATTCCTCTTTCGCGTTCAAGAGGATTTGAATCCATAATTCTTTTTTCAACAGCTTGATTTTCTCTAAACGCTCCTGTTTGCTTTAGTAAATAATCGACTAAAGTAGTTTTGCCATGATCGACGTGAGCTATAATCGCTATATTTCTTATTTTTTGAGCTTTCATATTTTATTTGTCTCTGATTTTAATTATGTCTTATCGTCATAATATCGCCGTCTTTAACAATATATTCCTTTCCTTCAAGCCTCCAAGCGCCGGCTTCTTTGCATTTTTGAAAACTTCCATATTTTATAAAATCTTCATAATGAACCACCTCTGCTCTAATAAATTTGGCGTAAAAATCCGAATGTATTTCTCCGGCGGCCTCTTGAGCGTTCGAGCCTTTTGTTATTGTCCAAGCTCTGCATTCGTCTTCGCCAACAGTGAAAAAAGAATAAAGATTTAATTCTTCGTACAATGCTCGAATCATTTTTTGGAGCGACGATTCTTGTAGTCCCAAATCTTTCATAAATTCATTTGCGCTATCAGAATCGAGTTGAGATATTTCCGCTTCTATTTTTGCAAAAAAAGGCAATATATTTAAATGATATTTGTCAAACGACTGTTTTATTTTTGCTATTTCTTCTTCGGCAGTTTCGATATATTTTTCTTCAAAATTTATAGCGGCAATGGCTGGTTTTATTGTTATAAATTGATATGAAGACAATAATTTTTTCTCATTCTCGTCTAATTCTAAATATCTTAATGGAATTTCTTTTTCAAGATGAGCTTGCATTTTTTCCATTAAAGGCAATTCTTTTTTTATTTGTTCGTTTTTTGATTTTTGAAAATCTTTTTTTAGCTTTTCAATTCGACTTTCAACTAAAGCCATATCGGCGAATAAAAATTCGCTTTCAAGAAAATTTAAATCTCTAATAGGATCTATAGTCGTTAAAGGATGAGGCGAGCTTTCGTTTTCAAAATTTCTTATCACATAAAACAAAGCTTTGCTATTTTTTACATTATTTAGAAAATCGTTCGTTATTTTTAATTTTCCCTCGGATGAAAGTCCCAAGCCAGGCGAATCTGTTATTTCTAATGTGGCGTATACCGTTTTTTTGGGATTGAATATTTTTGTAAGCTCGTCTAATCTTTTATCAGGAACTTTTACCGTTTTAATAGACCCTTTTTCTTCGCCAGTCGAACTTAAAGAAGAAAAAAGCGTTGTTTTGCCTGAATTTTGCAATCCGATTAAGCCAATTTTCATATCGCTCTTTTAAATTTTATTTAAAACTTAAAGTTACCAAAAAATTTTTTTTATTAAAAGATAAAAAATTCAAGATCCTTGTTTGATATTTTATAATAGTTCATTGCAAGTAAAAAATTAAGTCTCTTGCAGATATGCAATTATAAAGATAATTGAAATCGATTAATTTTTTAGCCGATTATTTTAATAAACAAATTTTTTTGCTTAAACTTTACTGACTTTTCAAGTTTATCGATTTTTCGGCGAAAGTTTTCGGACTTTCGTAAATTCGAACTTGCAATCGTTTGACGTTTTCTGGTAATTTATTTTTTAAGTTCTGAAGAAAAAAATCGCAAATATTCTCCGCAGTAGTTTCTTTGTCAAAGATCACGTGTTTTGAATTTAATTTCTTTAAAGCTTCAAGCAACTCTATATCTTTTTCATAGACAAGAAATGAATGATCCAGAAGTTCAACTAAAGGAGAAACGATTTTTGCCAATTCATAATAATCCAACAACATTCCGTTTTCGTCCTCTTCGCCTTCAATAACAATCAAAGCTTTATATGAATGCCCGTGAAGATTAATGCATTTGCCTTTGTGAAAAGTCAATCTATGTCCCATATCCCAATAAAATTCTTTAGCTATTGTAATCATTATACTCCTCTTGCGTTTGGTTGCCAAATATATTTATGCATTTGCAATTGAAATCTAACAAACGTCAATTTATCTTCCAAAATCCATTGAACTATATCTATCGGTTGAATTTTTTCAAATACTGGAGAAAATAGAATCTCAACTTTTCCTTCTAAATTGTTTTTTTGAATAATTTCTTTAGACCATTCATAATCGTTTCTATCGCCGATTACAAATTTTAATTCGTCGTTTGGCTTTAAATAATTTAAATTTTTATAATTATTTTTCTTTTCCATTAAACTTGACGGACATTTTAAGTCCATAATAATTTTAACTCTTGGATCGACTTCATTTATAAGCAAAGAGCCGCTTGTTTCCAGCATAACCTCGTAATCCAAATCGCAAAGCATTTTCATAAGAAGCAAAGAATTTTTTTGAACTAAAGGCTCGCCGCCGGTAATTTCAATCAATTTGCAATTATATTTTTGAATTTCAGAAATAATTTCATCGATTTCCATTTCAACGCCTTCGTAAAACGCATATTCTGTATCGCAATAGGAACATCTTAAATTGCAATATGTCAATCTTACAAAAACGCAAGGTCTGCCAGCTTGCGAACTTTCCCCTTGTATCGAAAAAAAAATCTCGTTGACCTTCAACTTCATTTTTTTTCAATCTCGTTTTTTCCTATCTCCGCGGATAATTTAATTTTTAATTTATAATTAGCTTCGTCATTTAATTTTTTATAAACGACGGCGAGATTATAGTTAGCTTCGAGATTATATGGAGCGATTTGAAGAACTGATTCTAAAACATTCTTTGAGCTTATATAATCTCCATTATTTGCATAAACGCAAGCGATGATTATTTTAGACTTTAATGAATACGGACTATCCTGAGGCAATTTATTTAACAGTCTTATTATTTCAAACGAATTTTTTTCTAATTTAAAAATTGCAAGAGCAAAATTATATATGATATCGTTGTCTAAACTGTCGATTTCATAAGATAATTTTAAATATTTTTTTGCTTCTTCATAAAATTTTTGTCGATAATAAGAAACGCCTAAATTATACAAAGCATTTGCTTCTTCTGGCTTTAACTTGTAGGAATTATAAAAATAACGAGCCGCTTCTTGATATTTTCCTAAAATATAAAAACAAACTCCAATATTATAATGCAATAAATGATTTTTATAATCTTCTTGCAATGCAAGCATATACATTCTTAAAGATTTGCTAATATCGTTGGAAAAATAATACTCCTCAGCAGCGGAAATCTTCTGCCCAATTGATGTAAGAAGTTTTTCTTCAAACGGTTTTAATTCGTTTCTATCGTCTTTAGCGGCATACTTATTAGATTGTTTTAATTTAATTTTTTCCTCTTTTAGTTCTAAATATCGAGAATAAAGCTCGGCGGCTTCGGCATATTTTCCGTTTTGATAAAAAACTTTAGCGGCATAATACAACGCTTTTAGATCTTCCTTAAGCTGAGTAGATTTTAGCAAATAAGTTTCCGCAGCCAAGTAATTTCCTCTTTCATACAAAAAAAGACCGTAATTATAATTTGCTTGAAATGAATTTTCATCTTCTTTAAGGGCCGCTAAATAAAACTTTTCGGCTTCTATAAATTTTCCGAGCGATTTTTTTACGTTTGCTAAATTTATTTTTATATATACGCTTGTGGAGTCTTTTGAATAAATTGATTCAAATTTTTTTTCAGCGGCTGAATAATTTTTAACTAAGGCAAGCAGCGTCCCATATAAATTGGCAATTCTTGGATTTGTTCCGTCTATATCAAACGCTTTTGAAATGTAAGATAAAGCTCTGTCATTTTGATTATTTTTAAAGTATGCTAAACTTAAATTATATAATATTTCAGTATTAGCGGGATCTTTTTCATACAAATTAGAAAATATTTCTATGGCAGATTCGAAATCCTCCAAATAAAGATAAGACAATCCTTCGGCAATTTTATTTTCAATCGACTGACTATAAATTAATTGAAATTGAATACAAGCAAGCAATAAAAATTTTTTCATAATTTAATGTTAAATAAAAAATAAATTAATTAAAAACCTAAAATCTTTCGCTCACAATTTAAATTGCCCTACTTCCTCTTGCAAGTCTGCGGCAAGTTTGCTTAAATCATTTGCCGCTTCGGCAATCTGCGAAATTGCTCGAGTTGATTCTTGAATAGTAGTCGTTATTGTTTCCACTCTTTTTGCAACTTCTTTGGAAACTGCAGATTGCTCTTCGTTAGCCGCGGCAATTTGAGATATGTTTTGTATTACAATTTGAATATTTTGAAACATTTGATTAAGCGAAGCTCTCGACATATCGGCTAATTTTATTACTTCGTCGACTTCTTTTTTGCCGTTTGTCATTGTTTGAATTACCTTGGAAGTTTCACTTTGAATATTTTTAATTATATCCGCTATTTCTTTCGTGGACTTTGAAGATCTTTCAGCCAATTTGCGCACTTCGTCGGCAACAACGGCAAACCCTCGACCATGCTCGCCCGCTCGCGCGGCTTCTATAGCGGCATTTAATGCCAGCAAGTTAGTTTGGTCTGCTATCTCGTCTATAACCTGCAAAATATCATTAATCGATTCGCTTGCTTTGCCTAATTGCTCTAATTTTTGCGAAGCGTCTGTAACAAAAGCGGCAATTTGATTTATTTTTTCTATAGTTTTTCCTATTTGTTCCACGTTTTCCTTTACAATTCTTCCGTTATTATTTGCTTTTTCAGCCGTTATGCTTGCGCTTTCAGCATTGCTTCTAATATTTGTATTCATTTCGTCTGTTGCGGCGGCTATTTCGCTTATCTGATTTGATTCTTCAACGCTTGTCGCGGCTAATTCTTCAGTCGTTGCAGATATTTCAGCGGAAGCCGAAGCTAAGCTATCGACTAAATTTTTTACTTTAATAAAAGCTTGCTTTACGCTGTTTTTCATAACGTCAATATTTTCATATATGTCGAGCATAAATTCGTCTTTTAATTCGATTTGTTTTTCAAAAGCAAAATTTTTTTCTTTAAGCTTTTTTATTAATTCGCCTATATTTTCGCTGTCCTTTTGCAAAGTCTCTTTTTTATTTTTTATTTCTTCGTTAATATCAATCGTCCTAATTAAATTGCTTGTATACATTGCTATTATTTCTAACGTTTCTTTATCTCCTTCATTAAAAGTCGTTCCATCTTCCTTTTCAGATAAATACAAATTGCCATAACTTACATCATTTAAAATCAAAGGAGCGGCAAGCAAGGTTTTCATTTGAGGATGATTCGGCGGAAACCCATAGCTTTTTGGATGTTTGCTAATATCGTCAAGCATTAAAATCTCTTTCGTTTCGTGAATATATCCCAATATTCCTTTCCCTTGAGGATAATTTCCAATTAATCTAATCTCTTCTTCGGTCATCCCTTCGGTGTAAAATTGTTCAATTTTTTTATTTTCGTTAAAAATCGAAAAAGCGACATATTTAACTTTAAATATCTCTTTAACGCTTTTTACTAAAATTTTATATGCTTCTTCTGAAGATCGGGCGGAATTTATTTTCAAAAAAGCAGATATTAAATTACGTTGTTTTTTTATTCTATTATCTATTTCGGTCGCAAAAACTAAAAGTTCTTCATTAAATTCTACTAATTCGTCTTTTATATAATTAGAATTGAACTTAATTAAATTATCAACTTTTAGATTAGAAATATTCTTTAAATTTTTTTCAAAAGTCTTAAAATATCTAAAGAAACGATAAGAAAAAAAAGCGGCGGCAGCGAAAGCTGTAAAACAAATTAAAAGCCCATAAAAATTAATTGAATTTTTCAATTCTTCAATAATATTTTGACAAACATTTAATTCTTCAACAGTCCCTTTTTTCATAATTTCCAAATGCTTTTCCGAAATGTTTTGCATATCTGAAATTAAGCTAAAATAAACGTAAAACATTATTATTGAAATTATCCCAGCAGCGATAAAATATTGAATTCCGATTTTTATTTTCATGTTGTCTCTCCCAAAATATTTTTCAAAATATTAAATTAAAATTTCAATTAAAGAAGCAATAGTTTTATCTACTTTAATTTTTTTGTCGGGAAATTTTTGGGGAATAATAATATCATTAAGCAGCTTATTCATCCATTCGCGCGAAATTTTCGCGCTTGAAAATTTTAAATATTTTTCGTCGTTATACGATTCAATTTCATAGCCTTCAATCTCTATAACAATAGGCTCTTTTTCTCCAATTAACGTTGCCTCAATTAAAATTCTTTTATTATCGCTGTCGATTTTAAATAAGCTCACTTTTCCTATCCCTCCTAAAAAAAATTTATTGGCAATATATTTGACAACTGAAGATATCGCTTTATTTTTTAATTCTTTAAACATTTATTTTTATTCATTAGTTAATTATAATAAAAAAATTTTTTATTCGCTTTTTAAAAATAAAACGTTTATAATGACTATTTCAGATTTGCTTCCAATTCTAACCGGCGGACCCCAGGTCCCAAATCCTGAACTTACGTATATATGCGTATTATTTTTTTTCTTATATCCCCAGCTTACTTCGTAAACAAATTTTGTTATATGATTAAAGGGCCAAAGCTGTCCATGATGAGTATGTCCGGAAAGATGTAAATCAATTTTATTCTGCGCGGATATTTCGAGATTAAAAGGTTGATGATCAAGCAAAATCATTGGCAAAGAAGAATCGAGAGGACCTGTTAACTCGCTTAAGGATTTTCTCTTTCTTTTCGCAAAACGTTCTGAAGTTCTATCGTCTCTTCCTATTAAATAAAACGAATTATCGATTAATATCGCCTCGTCGACAAGCAATTTTATATTATGCAAAGAATAAAACTCTTCAGCTTTTTTAATTCCGCCAATATATTCATGATTTCCTAAAATCCCGTAAACGCCTAACGGAGCTCTTAAATTAAGCAACGGAACGCCAGAATTTTTTCTTAAAACCTGTACGGCGTCTTCGTCTAATAAATCGCCTCCAAAAAGAACAATATCTGGCTTTTGTTCGTTAATTAAATTCGTTAATTTGGCCGCAAATTTTTCGCCAAGAATTACGCCAAGATGAACATCGGAAATAAAAGCTATTTTTAATTTTTCATACTTTGACGAGCTTTTTGGAATAAATATTTCAATATTTTTTACGACAGGATTGATAGCGTTATAATATCCATAAACAGTCAAAACAATCGATATAAATAAAATAATTAAAGATGAAATTTTTTTTGCTTTATCATAATCGTTATATATGAATAAAGGTTTTAATTTTAATGCTGTCAATAAAAGCCTAGCTATATCCAATAAAACAGATCCCAAAAATAGATACAACATTAAAGCCAACCAGACGGCTCCTATATGAATGAAGAAATCGCTTGCGCTTGAAGGAGAAATTTTATCTAAAATTCTTCCTATTATATAGGATAACGCAAAAAAGAAAAATATAACAGTATAAAAAATTTTCCCAGCTGGATCTTTTGGAATTGAATATAAACCTTTCAGAAACAAATAAGTATTTACTGAGAAATAAACCGTAAAAACTACAGCAAAAAAAATTAATATAGTCATAATAAGAGCCGACTTACTTTTCATAAT